>Ga0181577_10000073_pt1 | contig 70698 bp, 51 predicted proteins | sample 101ome_21_FD_132468 | JGI IMG/M metagenome (GOLD analysis project Ga0181577, IMG submission 132468) | Coastal salt marsh microbial communities from the Groves Creek Marsh, Skidaway Island, Georgia - 101413BT metaG (megahit assembly) | ecosystem: Environmental > Aquatic > Marine > Intertidal...
ATGATCATATTGCGGTGAAAGAATGGCGTGAGGGGCGACGGCGCCGAGTGGCGTCGCCGGGCGCGCGGCGGTTTCTCTCCTCCTAATCTCTAAAGAAGATGCATGCCTGCGTATGCGCCTAGTCGGTGCCTTCGTATTCACGCATTTGAGCGATGCGCTCGTCCTCGGCCGCCATGGCTTCGGCTTCGGCGCACATGCGCTCAATCTCCTCCGGAGTCAAGCGGCCGCGGTCGTGCTGCAAGCTGACGTTGGCCTCGACGCCGGTGACGCGATCCTTGGCGGTGACGGTCAACAAACCGTTGGTGTTGACCTCGAAAGTGACGTCAATCTTCGGTTCACCAGCCGCGGCGCGCTCGATGCCAGAAATTTGGAACTCGCCGAGCAAGTGGTTGCCATCCGTGTTGGAGCGCTCACCCTCGAAGATGCGCACGTCGATTTCGTCTTGGTTGTCGTAGACGGTGGTGAATTCGCTCTTCTTCTTGCACGGAATCGCGGTGTTGCGCTGCACAACCTTCGCAAATTGGCGGCCTTCGCACTCAACACCGAGCGAAAGCGGGACGACGTCCATGAGGAGGACGCGAGAAGTCTGCTTGTCGCGAACGCCCGCGAGAATCGCGCCTTGCACCGCCGCGCCGTACGCAACCGCCTCATCCGGGTGGACAGACTTGTTGAGGCTCTTGCCGTCGAAGTACTCGGTGAGGATGCCTTGAACGCGCGGAACGCGAGTGGAACCACCGACGAGGACGATTTCGTCAACCTCTTCCTTCTTTCTGCCGGCGTCGGTGAGCACGCGCTTGACGGAGTCGAGGCAGCGTTGGAACGTCGGTTCGCAAACCTTTTCGAATTGTTCACGAGTGATCTTCATGTTGATCTCGACCTCACCGATGAAGCATTCAATGTTGGCGTGGTTGGCCACGGACAATTCACGCTTCGCCTTTTCGCACGCCGTGCGCAACTTGCGGAGCGCCTTGTCGTCGCCGGCGAAGATGTCGGCGCCGCGCTCCTTTTCAATCTCCTTTTGCGCGAAAGCGGCAAGCTGGGTGTCGAAATCTTCACCACCCAAGTGCGTGTCACCGGCGGTGGAGAGCACTTCGAACACACCGTCTTGCAAGTTCAAGAGAGAGACATCGAAGGTACCACCACCGAGATCGAAGACCAAGATGCATTGGTTCTTGATGACTTCGCCGTCGGCGCCTTCGCGGCGATCGAGGCCGTACGCAAGCGCGGCGGCGGTCGGTTCGTTGATGATACGCAAGACGTCGAGACCCGCAATGGCGCCGGCATCCTTGGTTTGACGACGCTGGGCGTCGTTGAAGTACGCCGGCACGGTGATGACAGCCTTGGTGATCGGCACGCCGAGCTGCGCCTCCGCCGTCGCCTTCATCTTTTGCAAAACCATGGCGGAGATTTGCTCCGGGGCAAAGTCCTTCTTGTCGCCGTTGACGTCGACGGAGATGACCGGCTTACCGCCGTCGCCCTCGCGAACGTCGAACGGCATCAATTCGAGCTCTTCACCGCACTCACTGTATTGGCGACCGATGATGCGCTTGACGTTGAACAAGGTGTTCTTCGGGTTGATGGCGGCTTGGCGCTTGGCGGCGTCACCGACGAGACGGCCTTGCTCCGTAAACGCGACCCAAGACGGGGTGGTGCGGTCACCTTCGGCGTTCGTCAACACGTGCGCCTCACCGTTTCTCCACACGGACACGCACGAGTACGTCGTACCGAGATCGATACCGATGACGTGCTCGTCGAGCGAGACGTTGTCCATCTCGGCGGCCAACTTGGCGGCTTCAATCTTCTGCTTTTGCGCCAACTTGGCCTCACCCAAACCTTCGATCAAGTTGTTGTTCTTCGGGTCCACGGTCAAACCGCGCTCGTACGCGTTCATGGCGTCGTGCAAGAAGCCCGCCTTGAAGAGGGCGAAACCGAGACGAGAGTAACCCTTGGCGAAATCTGGTCGCAACTCGATGCATCGGCGCGCGTCGGCGCACGCCTTGGAGTACTGGTCCAAGTTGGCGTAGCACGCGGAACGGTTCGAGTAGAAGATGTGATCGTACGGATCGCACTCGATCGCCTTGGTGAACTCCGCGGTGGCCGCGTAGTATCGAGCGGCGGCGAACGCGTTGTTCCCCGCGGCTTTGTGCGTCGCCGCTTGCTTCTTCATCGCGGGCGTCACCTACGCGCAAACGAACGACACACGACGCGTCAGTCAGTCTCCACCATCCTCTCTGTCCACACACGCGCTCACCGCACCCTCGCGCGTTCACCACCACCGTCCCGCGTCCCCCGCGCGTCTCTCCCCCTCGTCCCGGCTGAGCCCTATCCTCCGCCGTCGCCGCCTCTCGCGTCCACCGACCGCCCGCCTCCTCGCGCGTCCACCGACCGATGGCACCGACGCGAGACGACCGCGAGGATGTTCCACGCGCACGCGTCGACGCGTAGCCACGCGTTCGCGCGCGCGCATCCGTCCGATCGCATCCACCCATCTCGGTCGATCGGTCTCCGCACGCCGACCAAACGGGGCCATCGCTCGCGTGGTCGCGTTCGCGTCGCGTCGCCGTCCGCGTCGTCGCGGTCGCGCACCTGAATGAGATCATCCTCGTCGTGCTGCGCGACGGGGGCGGTCGTCTTGGCTCCCTTCTTGCTCGGCGCCATGTCGAACGAACGAACGGACGTCGGTGTGTGCCGGCGGCGGCGCGGCGGCGGCGGGGCGCGCGGGGGTCGGGCGCGGATACACGTGGGTACTTTGGTCGTGTTTTTTGTACTAGTGTATAGGGTTTTTGGTCGTAGTAAAGGTGGTGTTGTGATAGTACATACGTGTTTGTGTACGTATGATACGGTGTTTCGTGTCGTAGTGAAGGGGTGTTTTTGTAGGGTAGTCCTCGTGTGTGCGTGTGTCGAGGCGGTCGACGCGGTGGACGATCGTCCCGGGACGCGCGAGACGTCGTCGTCGTCGTCGCGATGGCGTCGACGTCGTCGTCGTTCGGACCGGTATCGTCGACGACGTCGTCGTCGTCGTCGTCGCGCGCGCGAACGGTGGACGTGTACCCGGATTCGCCGTCGCATCGTCATCGTCCCGGGACGACGACGAAACGGGTGACGTTCGTGCGACACGCCGAGGGATACCACAATCTTCGATCGGCGCTGACGTTTGACACGACGTATAATTCATCTATTAATTTCGACGCGCGTCTGACGCCGCGCGGAGAGGCGCAGTGCGCGGCGTTGGCGGCGACGGAGGCGGGACGCGGGTGCGCGCTCGTGGCGACGAGTCCGATGACGCGGTGCGCGCAGACGAGTCTGTTGGCGTTTCCGGAACTGGTGGCGCGCGCGAGAGAGCACGATGGGGTGTCGTTCGTGGCGAATGAGAATTTGCGAGAGACGGCGAATTATTGGTGCGATCGACGACGGGAGACGGAGGAGTTGGCGCGCGAGTTTGGGGACGTCGTCGATTTTTCCGAATGTCCGGCGGAGGACGAGTTGTGGGCGAGGTACGAGGCGATCGCGGGACCGCCGGATCAGTGGACGAAACATCGAGAATCGTGTGATTTGTATCACGTCGCGGAACGAACGCGATCGTTCTTTGAGTGGTTGGCGACGCGTCCAGAGGAGAACGTCGTCGTGAGCACGCACTCGGCGCTCTTGCGGTGTCTGTTCAGTTACGGGCATCCGGGCGGCGTTCGCGCGGCGCCGGAACAGATTTTCGATTCGGGCGGGGTGACGGACACGTCCAAGGGCGTGCCCGTGGTGAATTATCGCGGCGATGCCGCGTTCGAGGCGAAGATGCGCGCAGATTTTGATAACTGCGAGACGCGCACGTGCGTCGTCGATTTATCGCCCCTCGTCGTCGCGTGACGGACGAATTCTATTTCTATGCATAGCACAGCTCAGCGCACTACTACTTGTACTACAGTACTCTACCACCATAGCATCCTCATTTATAAGTACCAATATATATCTATACGTAGTAGGAAGAAGGAGCTGTTGGAAAGTTGTCGTCGCTCGTCATTCGCTCAATCACAAAATATTCTACGTAGTGCACTACTCAATCACCGTTAATCTTTAAATTTTTTGGGATTCAGGCTTAAAAACGGTTCGCACGTCTCGGTCGAATCGTCGTCCATCGACGCGTCTAATTCATCCACGGAATCGTACGTCGCGCCGTTGGCGTCCCAATACCTCCAGCTCTGATCCAACACGTGCGACATGCGTCTCTCCTTGGCCGCCAAGTACCCTTCGTTGAATAAATTTGCCTTGACGACGCACGCGATGCGCCCGGTGATTTTGATCCCCCCACACTCTAATTCACGAATCTTTCTCGGATTATTCGTCATCAATTGAACGCTCTTCACGTCGAGTTCGCGAAGCATATTCTCCACCGCCGTGTACTCGCGCGTGTCGTCCGGCAACCCCAATCTCCGGTTGGCGTCCACCGTGTCCACCCCTTCCTCTTGCACCGCGTACGCCGCGATCTTATTCGCCAACCCGATCCCACGCCCCTCCTGTTGCAAATAACACACCATTCCCGGTCCACTCTCTTTGATGTAATCCATCGCCATCTCCAATTGTTGTTTACAGTCGCACTTCATCGACCCGAGCACTTCGCTCGTGAAGCACGCGTCGTGCACGCGCACGGGCACATCCTCTCGTCCCTCCACCTCGCCGTAAATCACGCACACCGGTTCCGTGACTTCACCCGTGTTTGGATTCACGTGTCTGTACGCCCGAACGCGATAAAATCCTCGATCCGTGGGTAACTTTGTCTCGGCGACGAACGTCGTCGTCGCCTCCGCGCGCCCGTCCGCCTCGCGCGCGTCCCGCGAATCATCCGCCTCGAGCGCACCACCATCGCGCACACCGCGCACATCACCACCATCACGCGCGTCCACGTTCGCGTTCGCGTCCACATTCGCGTTCGCGTCCCCACCACCGCTCGCCCGAACGACACGCGTCGTCGTCGTCGTCATCCTTCGCGTCGTCGTCATCACCCTCGTCATCGTCATCACCCTCACCCTCGCGCGTCGCCCGTCGATCACCCCCCCCGCATCGCGCGCGACGAACACCGACATCGACGTCGATCGGCGTCGGGCACCTTCGCGCCTTTCCGCGCCGTCCGCGTCGTCGACGAATGTCGTTCCCACGCCCACTCGATCGACCCGATAACGTGAGGCTCGTCGACCTAAACCCTAAACCCATAACTTTGACGACATCCTTTGACCTTAAGTATGGCTCGATGAGTCCCCCCCGAGGGAGGAGTGATGACCCGTGAGACACCATCCGAGCCCCTCTCTCGAGGGGTTTAGAATGTTCTCGCCTGTATGGCGCAGTGGTAACGCGTGAGTCTTGTACACGTCGTCTTCGTCGCTCGCGCGCGAAGACGGACGACGATCGAGGCGCGATCGAGAAAACTCAAGATCCCGAGTTCAATCCTCGGTGCAGGCATTCCGTGATGGGCACACTTTTTGTGTGATGGGTACACTTTTTGTGCTCGTGCGCGATTCGTTAGGGTGGTGAGCGCACGCACCGGTATTTTTGTGATCGTCTCGGTGTCGTCGTGTCGTCGTCGTGGTGGTGTCGTGGTGTCGTCGTCGTGTCGTCGTCGTGTCGTCGTGTCGTCGTCGGTTGACGAAAAGCGCGCGGAGTCTTCATTCATTCATTCATTCGTTCATCAACGGGACGACGGTGACGGAGACGGCGACGGAGACGTCGCGCGCGGACGCATGGCGTCGTCCTCTTCGTTCAACGTCGCGCTCGAGCGCGTCGAGCGTCCGAGCGCGTGTGGGAAACCGTACGCGGTGGAGCGGGGCGTCGTCGCGCCTCGAGGCGCCGCGGCGGGACGCGCGTTGATGACGTGCGAGCCGTACGCGGCGGTCGTGCGACGCGAGCTCGTGGGTTCCGTGTGCGCGGAGACGTTTCGTCGATTACGCGAGGGCGAGGGCGTGGAGGCGTCGACGGCGGCGTGCGAGACGTCGTCCGAGACGTCGACGGCGGCGTCTCGATTCGTCGGGACGCGCGCGCGAGACGCGGCGAACGCGAGAGGATTCGCAGAGGCGGAGACGCTCGCGCGCGCGTCCCGGAGAGGTTTACCGTCGAACGAGATTCGAATGGTGCTCCAATGTCTCGCTCGGCGAGACGCGGAGGCGCGAGGCGACGTTTCGAGAGAGCGGTACGCGTTGCTGGACGAGGACGGTTTTCGAGGCGTGCTCGCGTTACACGAGGGACCGTCGTCGACGACGCCGCCCGATCACGGGGCGTCGCCCAGAGCGCTCGAAAAGTACGTGCAGATACGAAGCACGGCGCGCGTCGCGGTGGCGCTCGCGTGCGGGGCGATGCGCGCCGGAATCACGCCGGAGGAGATTGAGGAGAGAATGGAGAACGCGCGTCGGCGCGGCGTCGACGACGAGAGCGTCTTGAAATTACTCTCGCGGTTCGAAGTGAACGGATTCACGATCGCGGACGACGATCATCAGCGACTCGGATTCGGCATTTACCCCGACGCCGCGTTGTTCAATCAATCGCTCGTCCCGAACGCGCAGGTGATGTTCGCGGGAAAGACGCTCGTCGTCAAGGCGTTGCGAGACATCGCGCCGGGCGAGGAGGTCACCATCGCGTACAGCGAACAATACGCGCCGAGGGAGTGGACGAGACGTCAGATGCGCGACTCGTATGGGTTCGATCCGTACGATTCGTTCGGATCGAACGCGGCGCGCGCCGACGAGGCGCGTGAGCGGGAGATTCGACGCGCCCGTCGCGTCGCGACGCCGTCGGGCGACGCCGAGCACGTCGATTTAGGCGAAGACGCGTGTTGGTACGGCGGTGACCTTTTACCCGATCCCGATCTCGCGCGAGATTCGTTTTGGCACGCGCTGCTCGACCCATCGAACAGAGAGGAGTGGGATTTGACCGCGGGCGCGATGCTCGTCAAGGGCGAACCCGACGATGACACGTCGCTAGACCGAGTCGTGACCTGGGGACCGTTCCCACCGGGCGTCGATCGAGAGCTCACGGCGCTCAATCTCATTCGAGCTACGCGAGCGGTCGACGCGCTCACGCGCGACGCGGAAAGCGGCGAGATGCAGCGAGCGATCGAGACGGGCGGAGTGGCGGCGGCGATCGCCGCGCGAGAGAAATTCGCCGCCGCGGAGACGCTTTTAAACGGTGGACGCGACGTCGCCGGCGTCGGACCTCGACACGAGCTTCGCAAACAGCTCAGACTCGCGACGACGGTGGTGTTTCCGAACGTGGATGATTTCGAGGCGCTCGAAAAATTGTACGAATCGTGCGTCGGGTGGAGCAAGTTCGACACCGTATACGTGCACCTGCGATTTATGCTCTTCAAGATTGGATTCCACGCCATCGACGCGCGCGTTCGGGAGAGGGATCACCGAGGATTGAAACGTCTGATGAAGAAGCAAATATTGACGTATAATTTCCTTAACGCGGTCATGAGTTCGGCGAGTTGTTCCGGGATGGTCATGTACGAGGAGTGGGCGCGAGCGCGCGAGGGATACTCGCGAGATTTAAGCGCGCTTCGCGATTTGTTTTAGCGGGTGTGGTCGTAGTAGTAGTACTGCAGTAATGTTACACGTAGCGATGATGTCGCTCTATGTCTGTCTACACCTAGTGTCGTCGTCGTCGTCTGATCGCCGACTCATCGCGGCGACGTCGTCGAATCGTCGTCGCGAGTCTTCTCGCTCGCCGAGAGCGCGAACGTGGGCGCGGTGCCTAGTTGAATGAAATCCACCTTCCATCCCGATCGTAGGAGCCCGGCTTCGAAATTCGCCACCTTTGCGTCCGCGTACTCGTACGCGTGGGCGCGCGAGCCGTCGACGCGCAGTTTCTGGCACGCGAGCGCGGCGGCGAGGGTATCGCGAGGCGTTGCCGCGTCGAGCAAGAGCGCCGCCGCGACGTCGTCTCGTTTCGGATCCCATCCGAGCACGTACGGTCGACCCTTGGCCGCTACCACCGCCTGCGTGAAATCGTCCCACGCTCGACCGATTTCACTCGGCGACGCGCCGAACGTGGGCGTCTGCGCCGTGCGTCGAGGCTTGTACACGCCCTCGATTTCGCCGACGACGACGCAGTCGGGAAGCTCCTCGTCCTCATTCGCCACGAACATCTCCGCGAGCGTCAAGAGCCTGAACCGATTGAGCGAATCGAACCGCAACGATTTTGCCGCCTGCCAACACGCGAAGACGTGCACGCCGATGACGATGCCGTATATCGCGGCTGCCGCGATGAAGGCGCTCAATTCGTCGCCGTCGTCGACGAAATCCGCCGCCGCCGCGCTCACGAGTTGAAACACCTGAATCCCCGTGGGAAGCGCGATGAGTGCCAACCACCGTCCCTGCACCTCCAACTTGGCGCGAATGTCCCCGAGATTGTTATTCCTTCCGAAGTGCTGCATGAAGGTGCCGTTCAACAGACTCCCTCGGCCCGTGAGCGCCGCCGAGCGCACGAACACCGCCGACGCCGCCAACGGTAAAAACAATCCCGGCGCCGCCGGCGTCACCAACTCGATCGCTCGCGCCACGTCCTCCAAGGCATTCGTCAACCCCCACCACCGCTTCGGATCCTCATCGTACTTTTGCCCCCCGAACGAGCCCGCGAGAAGCGTCGCCACCGAACCGACGCCATCCTTGAGCACCCACTTCGCCGCCGCCGTCAGCGGCAGCGCCCCCGGCGTCGATCCCATCCCGAGCGCCACCAACAGCGACTGCGCCGACATGATCTCTAATATGTCTCGAAACAACAGCGACACGAGCTGCCAACGCAACCAATCGACGTAATCCGCGCTCACCGTCGCCGGAAATCCGCTCGGCAGGAAAATCCTGCGCAATTCCGGGACGACGCTCGTGTCCTCCGCCCCGGTCGCCGCGTCGAGCGGTCGTCCGCGCGAGATGCCGGCGTTTTTCTCGCTCGCCGACCACCGCGCGCGCGGCGTGCGACCGCTCAGTTCCACCACCTCGAGCGCGAGCGCGCTCGGCGTCGACGTCCCAATCGACGTCGTCGGCGCGCCTCGCGCCGTTCGCGCCGCCGACGACGATGTCTCGGCGTCCTCGGACGAGGACGCGCGACGAAACGTCACGTCAAACCTTCGCGCGCGCGAGGTCGACCGACGACGCCGAGACGACGACGCGAGCGTCGCGGGCGCGACCGACGCGCGCATGTCGACGAATTCTGCCGTCGGCGTCGACGCCATCGCTCGACGCGCGCCGCCGTCGCGCGCGAGAGAGACGACCGCAGCGGGCGCGACACGATGCGTTCGACGATGACGACGCGTTCGATGACGACGACGCGCGCGTCTCGCGCGGTGACGGCGACGAACGTGCGACGGATGACGACGACGACGCACGGTGTCGTCCCGAGACGCGCGCCGCACCGCCTCGCGACGACGGCGACTCGACGCGCGACGCGCGCGCGGGGGGGGAGCGTCGAGGACGTGCCGCCGGAGGATCTCGCCCTCGTCGTCGAGCTCTTGGACAGCGAGTCGGGGGAGGAGCTTCGAGAAAAGGTGGACCTGGTGGCGAAGAACGGGTTGCTCACGGCGGGCGTCGTGGACGCGGCGCGAGTGATCGCGGAGGCGAACAGGGCGAGCGGACAGGATGAAGACGTGGTGGCGTTGTTGGAGGACGTGCACGAGACGCTCAAGCGTAAGTTTGAGGAGATGGCGGCGACGGCGGTGAAGGGGGCGCTGACGTTCGCGCAAGAGTTGATGACGTACTTCACGGCGGAGGATTTGGAGGAGGTGGAAACGAGCGTCGCGGTGAACAAGGTGCAGTTGATGATGCGAGAGGAGTTTGAAAAGGAGAACGGCGTGTCCAAGGAGGCGTTGGCCAAGTATTTGGACGAGGTTTTGCCGGTGATGGATCAGCAAGACGCGAGGATACAAAGTTCGCTGGAAACCGCCGAGACGACGGAACAAAAAGCGCAAATCGTGCAGATGATGATGCAGCGCACCAAGGAGAGAATGCAGATTGAATTTATACGCGATTGCGCGGCGCGCATGTGAAGAGAACGCGCGACGGCGAGTCGTTGATCTTTGAAACCTTCTTTAATATTATTATTCTCGTCGCAAGTTGCTACGACTACTACCGCACGAACGCGCGTCATCGCACGAATCCATCTATCTCTAAGAGAACCTAAGGCCAAACTTGGACTGTCCGCCGCGACTCTGCCCGCGCGCCTCGCCGCCCGCACCCACGCCGAGGGCGAACTCAGCCTTGGATTCCACCTGCGTCCCGCTGCCGGCGTACCCCGTGCCGCCCTTCTGAAGACGTATGACATCCCTCTCCGGACGAATCTTCACCCCTTCGTACACGCCCTCCTTCTCAACCGCCGTTTTATACCCCTCCTCGCTCATCGCGTCGCCGGTCGGCTTCAACACGACGATGCTCGTGGAATTCGTGAGCGTCTTGTACGTCACGGGACACATGTACTTGCCCGCCTCCCCCGAACGATCCTTGGTCCACTTGATCGTCACCAGATCCTTCATCCGTAACTTTTCGAGCGTCGTCGGACACTTGGTCTCCTTCTCCGGCTTTTTAATCTCGTGTCTCAGGTCATCCTTCGTGCCTCCGTCGACGCGCCAAAATCCATCCAACGTCTCCGCGCGCTCCGCGTTCAACGCCATCGCCTGCGTCGATGACGCTCCCGCGTACGACACGGCGTCGATCGAAGCCGCGGTATCGTTCAATTCTCTCCGCTCGCCGCCACCGCCGTGATTCGCCGCGTGAAACCGATCCAAATCCAGTTTACGCCTCTTCGCCGCCGCCGCCTCCGCCTCCTCTCCGGCGCGCGCCCGTTCGCGCTCCCACGCCTTGAGCTCGCGCTCGTACGTCGCCTTTTGCGCGACGAGACACTCCAAGATGGCCTCGCGATCGTACACCACCCCTCTCGGCGTGCACACGGCGTCTCGCGCGGTGGCGAGCGTGAGCGCGCAGGCATCGAAATCCTTCACCGTCTCCTTGCCGAGACGCTCGCGAACGGTGCCGTACCCCAGCGCCTTGCGCTCAGCGTGCGTCAGGGACTCGCTGCCGAGCGTGCCGGCTTGTTTGGAGTGTTTCTTCGTCGACCCACGCGCCATGGTCGATCGCGCGCGTTCGAGTGGAGGCACGAGGCGCGAGGGCGTCGGGACGGGACGTCGTGACGTCGAGTGTCTTGCGAGCGGCGCATATTTTTACAACAAGTCGTCCAAGTGGGCGTTGATCTCGCTGGCTATGTACTCAGCCTCACGTCGACTGAGGCTGGCGAGAATGGGCACGACGGCGTCGTCGTCGAGTTGGAGGTATAACAAACCGTCCGGGCGAAGGAAACAGCCCTCGATGTCGGCGACGTCGCCGACGGCGTCGAGAAATTTCACGCCGCCGCCCTCGCACGCGACTCGATAATTTGACCGATCGACGAAGACGTCGCCCTTGGCCACGAGCGAGCGGAGGACGTCGCCGGAGAGGTCCGCGCCTATTTTCCAAAACGGAAGCGAAAATAGCGCCATGAACCACGCGCCAGCGGATAACACGCCGACGGTCCAAATCGCCGTGATTCCCGTCCACGTGACGCCGAAAAAAGCCTTGTACAACACCTCCCCGTTCGCACCAGAGGGTGGTATGCTGATGGAGACCGAATTCCCGTCGACTCGCACGACTTCGCACACCGTTTTCTTCGGTTTCGGCGCGCCTCGAGGCGCGTAGGGCGCCGGAAGTTGTTCCACCGGCGACGCCGGCGTCGGTCGCGGCGCATCCATCGTCAATCTCGATGAACGAAAGTTCCGGCCACCCATGGGCGCGACGGTGGTCGAATCGAGCGTGTCCAACGCTTCTTGCGCGGCTCGAAATCTATCCTCTGGACTCGGTTCGAGTAAACGCGTGACGACGAGACGAAGTCGACGATCCTCGATGAACACGTCGTCGAAATTAATCCTCAATCGCTCCGTCTTAAACCCAGACGGTGGACGCCCAGAGAGTACAAACAAAATCGTCGCCCCGATGCCGTACAAATCGCTCGCCGGCGTCGCTGCCGCGCCGCTCATGACGGTTTCCGGCGGCATGAACCCGTACGTCCCCACCATCGTGCTCCCGAAAGAATCGTCCAAAGAATCAATCGCCGCCGCCGCGCCGCCAAAATCCACCAAACACACCCTCCCATCGTCATCCATCACCACATTGGCCGGTTTCACGTCCCTGTGAATCACCGGCGGACGCAGACTTCCGCAGTACCGCGCGATGTCCAACAACTGTGTTAAAATCGAGCGCACCTCCGCCTCCGTCGGCCGCCACCCGTCCTCCTCCATCTTCGCGCGCAGGTTTCGCCCGCGCGCGAGATTCTGCACCAAGACGTACCGACGGTCGTCCTCGGTGTCCAGAGCGAACGAATCGACGTACGCCGGGACGTTCGGGTGGTTGAGCGCGCGAAGCGTTCGACACTCTCTCTCGAAGAGTTCCACCGCCTTGAACCCTCTGTTCGCCGCACCCGCGGACGCGCCTCGAAGCGTGAGCGTCTTTAACGCGACGTCACCGCCGTCACCGCGTCGCGCGCGGTACGTCACGGCGCTCGAACCGGCGCCCAGACGCTCGATGAGCTCGTACGAGTCACCGGTGGTTGGATTGACGAGCGTGGACCCAACGAGGGCGTCCGACGACGACGACGACGACGACGACGCGCGGGGCGAGGCGAGACGTCCGAGACGCGCGCGAGACGTCGTCGGGACGAGGCGTCGCGTCGGACGGCTCGTCGACGGTGGACGGGTGCGCGTCGCCATCGCGTGCGGCGGCGAGACGCCAAGTGGGGACGACGAACGAGATACACGTAAATAAATAAAAACACACTAGCTGCGCGCGTCGGCGGCTTTGGCGTACCGTCCACCGGCGACGGTTTGATAATTCGCCGCGCGTTCCTGTAAAGTCGGCAAATTTCCGCTCGGGACGCCGGTCGAAAGCTCCTCGCCGGCGTCGTCCACCAACACAAACCGACTGTAATCCCTCGCCGCGCCCGGCACCCACACCAATTTCCACGCAATCTTCGATTGAAACTGCACGTGCGCGACGTCTTTCGGCGGTTCGCTCGAACTCCCGAGGATGCACGTGCACCACGACCCCCCAGGTCCCAACGTCGGGTCGCTCGCCGCGCGAATGCCCTCCCCGAGCGGATTGTTAAAGTGCATCCCGACGACGCGACCACCGTTTTCGTTGTCGGCGTTATCCATGGACATCGTCGTCGCATCGACGTGATTGAAATCGTTGAAACAATGCCCGGTGTTGCCCTTACCGGGGGCGACGTCGCGCATGTCGCGAAGACCCGCCGCCCACAACAGCTTGGGTCGCACTTCGGATTCCCAATCCTTGGAGAGATCGCTCTCGCGCAGGCTCGCCGCGCGCGCGCGTCCGTTCGTCATGCGCTCGACGGCCGTGCCCGGGTACTGGCTCTCGCCCGCGGACATGGCGCGCGCGCCGTACGTCGCGCGCGCCGGGGACGCGGCTGCACCGATCGCCGGTCGACCCGCGAGCGCAAAACACAGCGCGCCGAGCGCGCCGAGAGACGCCGAGCGACGGGACCTGAGACGTGACGTTGTCGTCGTTTTCGCGGCGCACGATGCGACGCTGACGTGCGCGCTCACCGCCATGCGCGCGACTGTGACGCGCGATTCGATGAGGATTGGTTGGATCTCGGGCCCGGGGTCGGCGCCGGCGTCTCTCGCGTCTATGACGCGACGTGACTCGACGTGTCATCGCGAGCTCGGGGTCGTGGCCTTTGAAACGATGCCATTCGATTCCTTTCTATTCGTCATTCTATCCGAGTGCGAGTTGTTCGACATCACCGAAGCGCGGCGTTGTCGTTTCGACAGTACGGACACACGACGGCGTCGAGCGCGATCCACGATTTGCAAAAGCGACACCGATCGCTCGGCGTCCACAACCTCGACCCACCGCTCGCGGTGGTGCCGCTCGCCGTCCATCCCGCGACTCTCACCGCGGCGTACACGCAAAACACCGTCGCCCACGCGTTGAGACACGCCGCCAAAAATTTCCCATACTCGAACCGCACGCCGCCGCCGACGAAAACGAATTCCTCCAACCCGCGTCGTCTCGATCCGAGCGTGAGGGCGAGCGTCGGCGCGATGAATGAATCGATGAACGCGTCCAACGCCTCGCCCATGCACCTCGCCGCGATCACGCCGATCGCTATGGGTCCAGCTTTTCCGAACGTCTCGGCGAAGAACAACCCCCACTCCTCGCGAAACGCCTCCGTCCCGCGCGTCGCCTCCGTCGTCGTCTCACGGTCGTCGTTCGTCGGTAGTAATCGTTCGCGATTACTGTCGCGCGCGTCGCCGTTGTCGTCGTCGCCGTCGCGCGTCGCGCGCGCCATGCTCGACGCCGTGTGACGCACGAAAAGAACGACGGTTCGGGTCGGTCCGAGAGCGGACTGATTTCACCGTTCGTGACTCGTTGACGATTCACGACTCAAGGTGTACCCCCTTCGCCCCGAGAAGACGTCAACATCCAAAGCTCGAGGGTGTTATCGTCAAAACGCGGCCGCGCGCGCGTCTCCGAGGCGCGATGAACCGTGAAGAGCGCGCGAAACGCTACGGCGTCGTCGTCTCCGCCGCCGCCGCGGTCTCCGCGGTCGCGTTCGCGGCGATGGCGGTGACGAACCACGGCGATGCGATCGGCGCATCGTTCGCGCATCGAGAGGCGCGCGTCACGAGCATGTTGGGAGGCGTCGACGTCGCGCCCGCGCTCCTGGCGAGACGCGAGGACGGGGTGAGCGCGACGCTCGGCGCGCGATTGGGTGTGCCGCAGCACCCGAACTCGGCGGCGGCGAGGGCGAGAAAGGCGAGACGGAGCGGCGTGGCGGGACGCGGCCGAGCGGCGGAGCGGGACGCCGTCGAGCGCGAGAGCGAGCGGTGGTCGGCGATGGCGGAGAGCGCGCCGACGATGGAAATGAGCGTGGACTCGTTCAAGATTCAAGACGAGCGCGTGGACGCGATAGGGAGCGATCTGAACAGACTCGAGAGTTACGGGTACGACGAGGACGGAGAGATCGTCGGCGACGAGTGGCGAAGAGGGCTGGCGCGTTCGCGGCTCGCGGAATCGTTCGAGGGGTATCGCGACGAGGCGGAATACGAACGATTTCAGCATCACTTGGACGCCGCGCTCGGTCGAGTCGATGAATACGAACGGTTTCAGCAACACTTGGATGCTGCGCTCGGCGACGAGAAGCTCGTCGAGGCGTCGCTCGGTCGAAAGAAGGATAAGAAGGACAAGAAGGAGGATGACGACGACGAAGACGACGACGATGACGACGAGAAAAAGTCCAAGAAGAAGGACAAAGTGAAGGACAAGGTGAAGGACAAGGTGAAGGACAAGAAGAAGGACAAGGTGAAGGACAAGAAGAAGGACAAGAAGGATCGCGGTGATAAAGACAAGAAAAAGAAAGACGACGACACGTCCAGTTTGGGAACGCGCGGCGCGCAGTTGGCGACGCCCGTGTACATCATGTCGCTCGGTGATAAAGCGACGCCGAACCCGGATCCCGTCATCGGGGCTACGGATAGCGACCGCGTCGAACACTTGGTCAAGGAACTCGTGCGCGAACACGGAACCAAGGCTGTGAAGAAGTACGTCAGGCTCACGCCCGGCGTTGACGTTCAAGACTGGCCGGAAAAGGAGGACACGGTACGATTCGCGTTCAAGAACGTTATGAAACACAAACCAAAGGCGACGCAACTCTCTGCGCTTCCGTGGCTTAGCTTTTACACCAGCCGCGACAAGAATGGGCAATTCAACGACAAGTTCGCAAAGGAGCGCAACTTGTTCACGCACATCGGATGTTTGTTCGGACACATGTTTCAATGGCAGCTCGCGTCGGACGCCGGCGACGATCACGCCTTCATGTTGGAATCAGACGCGTTTGCCAAAACCTCTGTGGCGTTTCCGTTCAGAGACATGGAGGGCTTGGTGAAGAACGCGCCCAAAGAGTACGACATCATCTTCCTCGACGCGCCCAAGGATATCACTTTCGACAAGCCGGAGAAGACGTTCACCGATTCCAACGGGGATAAGATGTACGTGTTCCCGTTCAATGAGAAGAACACGCAGAGCGGCCTCACAGCGTCCTTGGTGTCGAAGAGCTTTTATCCCAAAATTTTCAAGCACCTCGCGCACTTTGGTGGCGACGTCGTGGACTCCATGTTAAAGGTGCAACTGTGCACCGATTCCATGGTGGATTCCTCGGGTAAATTTGTCGGTTTCGGCGCAGGGAACAAGCCTTGGCTCAAGTGCTACTGGGCGCTCCCCGCAAAGGATGCGAAAAAGCATGGGAGCAAGTACCTCTATAAGAGCAAGTATTAAGCGACGAACTAACATTTGTAAATCACGAGACTACGGTACATGACTAAACTTTTCATTCACATCACGCGCGCGAGCGCTGCATCGCTACGGTATTCCTCGTAATCACGGAGACGGGTGCGATGAGACGTGTGCTCCGAAGCCTCGACGCGAGTGAAATCGTCCCCCAGCGCCGCCTCCACCGAACCCACCGTCGTTCCCCGACACGACGTGAAACTTATCGATGACTTCATTCAACGCATTCGTCAACTTGGTCGCGGTGGCCAAGTAATTGAGCGCCAACGTATCCCTAAACTCGTCAGCGAAACTCTCGCCCACCGCCTCGCTCGAGCTCGTGCGCAACGCGTCGATCGCCCCCGCCACCTCGCGCAAGACGTCCAGATCCATCGCCACTTCCCCCGCCTTCATCGCGCGAAGATGCGTCAACACGATCGCTAAACGATCCCGCAGCGCGCGCGTCGCCGCCGCCGCGGATTGCACGCTCGCGCCGAACCTCGCCGCGTGCGAGTCTCCGCCCTCCGGCGCAATGTTCGCCACCTCGTGCACCACGATTCGCTCCGACTCCGACGTCTCCATCGCGTGTTCCCGCTCGACGAACGCACCGTCCTCGCGTTCGTACCAAGTCGTCGTCGTCGCTCTTTCGTCGCCCTCTTCGCCGACGCGCACTGCGAGAAACGCCAACGAGTCCCGTCCCGTCCCTCGGTCCCCGTTCCCCGTCGTCGCCACCCACGTCACCAACGCCTCGTGCGCCCGCGCGTCCGCCTCTCCACACGCCCCGTCGTCGTCCTCCTCGTTTCCCCCCTCGATCGCTCGATACCACCCAACGACGCGTAAATCCTCCCTCGTCTGCGCCGCCAACGCGTCTCTTCGCTCGACGGCGTCCCAATCAAACATCCATCCGCCTCGCTCGTCCGGCACCGCGCGCGCCTCGGCGCACGTCACGCACTCGACGCCGCTGTCCGCGGACGAGACGCCGTACACCAATCCCACCGAGAGCGGTGGTGACGACGACGACGGCGCGCCGCGCGCGGCTTCATTTTCGACGTTCCCATCCATCATCATCGCGCGTGCGCCCTCGTTCGCGCGCCGTTCGCGCCGCGCACGCGCGACGCCGTCGCACGCAATCATCGTCACCAACGGGTGCGCGCGTCGGCGCGCGAGAGACGGCGTCTCGGCGCGCGCGGGCGGGAGATCCATCATCGGAGTCGCGTCGTCGAGTGTGGCCAACCGTCGGACGACGACATTTCAACGCGCCGCGCGCGCGTCGAGACGTCGTCCGAGCGACGTGGACGGCGCTGGCGACGCTAACGACGCGAGTGTTTCGGTGGTGGACGGCGGCGCGCGCGCGACGGGACGGCGATGGCGTCGACGGCGTCGACATCGTCGACATCGACGACGGGGGGCGGGCGCCGGATCGACGCGCGCGAGAGAGAGAGCAACGAGGACGCGAGCGAGCGCGAGGTGGACGACGCGAGCGAACGCGGGATGACGGCGTCGCCGCGCGAGGACGCGGACGCGGGCGAGGGAGAGGCGCGCGCGGGGGAGGGGGTCGAGGGGAGGGATTTCGACGGCGACGGCGACGCGAGCAAGAGCGAGGGTGCGCGAGACGCCGAGGACGCGGGGGAGAAGAGCGACGGAAGCGAGGCGTCGGTGTCGTCATCGGGCGTGGAGTCGGACTCGATGGTGGGGGCGGTCGTGGAGTATCCGATGTTTTTGTGCGACGAGAGACACCGGGACGCGGCGACGCTGTACGACGATAAGGATGCGTACGACGGGGAGGAGAGCGGGAAGTGGAGGACGAAGGATCGGATGAAAACGGTGAGCGTGGCGTTGGTGTTGTGCCTGAACATAGGCGTGGATCCGCCGGATACGATGAAGATTTCCCCGTGCGCGCGCATGCAGTGTTGGATAAATCCAATCAGTACGCAACCACAGAACGAGTTGGACGCCATAGGAAAGGCGCTGCAGGCGCAGTACGAGCGATGGCAGCCTCGGGCAAAGTATAAACTTCAACTGGATCCGACGACGGACGACATGAAGAAGCTCTGCATCTCGTGTCGGAGAAACGCGAAGGGCGAACGCATGTTGCTTCACTACAATGGACACGGCGTCCCTCGACCTACGGCGAACGGTGAGATTTGGGTCTTCAACAAATCGTATACGCAGTACATTCCGCTCTCGATTTTTGACCTTCGAGCGTGGACCGGCACGCCGGCGATTTATGTGTTTGACTGTTCAAACGCAGGTTTGATTGTCAAGTCTTTTTTGAAGCTGCAAGAGCAAGCGGAGGGGACGTCGTCGTCGAAAGCCGTGATGCGGGATTTAGAATCTCGACGGGCGGGCGGGTCCATTGCGCTCGCAGAGTTGAGCGAAAAGCGATCCGATCCTGCCGCGCCTTCCGGCTTTGGAACGAGCGAAGGCACGAGCGGCGCCAACGAGTGTATTTTAATCGCCGCGTGCGGCGCAAACGAAATTTTACCCCAGTCCGCAGATCTTCCGGCAGACGTATTCAGCGCGTGTCTCACGACGCCCGTAAAAATGGCGTTGCACTGGTTTTGTACGAACTCGGTCCTGCGAGAACAAGGGATCACAGTTGACATCATCGACAACATTCCCGGCATGCAGAATAATCGGAAGACTCCCCTGGGCGAGCTCAACTGGATTTTTACGGCGATCACCGACACGATCGCATGGAACGTGTTACCGCGTAAATTGTTCCAGCGATTATTCAGACAAGATTTACTCGTGGCTTCCTTGTTTAGGAATTTTTTACTCGCGGAGCGAATCATGCGCGCAAACAACTGTACGCCAGTCTCGTCGCCAAGACTACCCCCAACGTATAACCACCCTATGTGGGCGGCGTGGGACATGGCGGTGGAACAGTGCTTGCTTCAAATGCCCGCTCTTCTCTCCGGAGATCCGAGTGCGGAATTCATTCCCTCACCCTTCTTCACCGACCAACTCACGGCGTTTGAAGTCTGGTTGGAGTACGGTAACGAACACGACGCGCCGCCGGAGCAGTTGCCCATTGTCCTACAAGTTTTGCTTTCGCAATCGCATCGGTTACGGGCGTTGATTTTGTTGGGGCGTTTCTTAGATTTAGGATTATGGGCGGTCGATTTAGCGCTCTCAGTCGGCATCTTTCCTTACGTGCTCAAGCTGTTGCAGACGACGGCGCCCGAGTTGCGCCAGATTTTGGTCTTCATCTGGACCAAGATTCTGGCATTGGATAGGTCGTGCCAAGTGGATTTGGTCAAGGATGATGGATACACGTACTTCATACGATTCTTACGGAGCTCAAACGTGCCGGTAGAGGAACGTGCGATGGCGGCTTTCATCTTGGCTGTGATATGTGACGATCACAAGAAGGGTCAGGCAGTATGCATGTCCAGCGGTTTAATGGAGACTTGTCTAGAAAACATCAGAGAGGCGGCGCTTCCAGACATTGGGTCACCGTTCTTCTTGCGTTGGTTGTGTCTGTGCCTTGGAAAGCTCTGGGAGGACAATATAGAGGGTCAAAAGGCTGCGTGCAGTACCGAGGCGCACAAACTGTTGGCGAGTCTGTTCACTCATCCTTCACCGGACGCTCGAGCGGCAGCTGTGTGTGCACTTGGTACACTCGTTTTGATCGAAACATCCGACGACACGTCGAGAGGCGCAGGAGAAATGCAGGAACTCATGCACGAGATGTCAACATCATCCCTCGCGCCTTCACCTAATCCTCCGAGCTCACCGCTTGGACGTATGCCTTCTTCTGTGGGCGACATAACCGCGATGGAACGCGGCATAGCTCTCGAGCTGGTTAGAAATGTTGATGATGCAAGTCCGATGGTTCGAATAGAAACCGCGGTGGCACTCGCGCGCATAGCGTGGTCGCACAAATTTCTTGTTCGTGAAGCTGCGATTGCCTGGAAGCGGGACTATGACTCCGTGACTGCTAAACGCGTCGTCGAGGCCAAACGCAGCGAAAGCATTAGCACTCGTCGACGGTTTTCGCACGCCAGCTCTATGGGAGGGTATGAGAGCTCTGTCGGCGCGACAAACATGTCAACAGTCGAGGAAGACGGGGAAAGAATCTCAAGTTCCGTGGCGAGTGATGACATGCATCCATCCACGTATTCTGATCATGGACGAGATTCCATGGGCTCTATCGGTGAATACAGGGGCACTGTACCACTGCCTCCTGCGTACCCTCACGCTAGTCCTGGAGACGAATCACACCACGAGCATCGCAGCAGCGATGGGCCGAAGGGCACTCTCTACACTCAGCTCCTCCAAGCCTTGCTCGATCTCGCTTTGGATGCAGCCCCAGCTGTGTCTGCGGCTGGTGTAAAAGCCATCATGAGCATCGGTTTGGAAACAACTCATCCCATCATACAGATGGTGACGAAAACAGGGAATCACGCTGAGCCGCCGAGGCAGCACACGCATAGACGGCGCCCTTCTTTTGCGAGCTTCGATCTGATTGGTCACGAGCACTCTTCTTCGAAGGAATCCTTGGATGGTCAAACGGGTACGCTGAAGCGCACGGACTCGTGGCACCAGCGTTTGACGAATCTCGGCTCACGTTTACTGGGATCTCCAACCAAGGTGAAATCTTCGTCAAATCTTCGCTCCGACGGTGAAGGTCCACGAAGCCCATCAAAGTCTACAGGTGGGAGAGGGGTCCGAAAATCGACGAGCAGAACCGGCAAGTTCCAAGGAGCGCTTGGCAGCCCAGCGTCGAGCTTTGCGCACCTACCGGCTCTCAGTATACCCCAAACGGGTTCACGCACGAGCGATATGAGAATTTCACCTCGAAATGAGTCGCCCTTGCGCAGAATGACGAGTACTTTGATCACTGATAATCTCGATTCGGACTTCGATCAATCTGGGACTCTTCAACGACATGGCTCCCATGCTTCAATCGACTCACTCGAAGCGTATTCTCCTCGATTCGGAGGAAAGACGCCCGACGGCGCCAGCTTCGGCGACTCACACAGCGGCCAGTTACCGCACAGTATGATTTTCAAGCGTAGCTGCGCTCATTTTTCCATGGCTCTGCTTGAATCGGCGCAAGAGGAGGAGGATGAACTTTTTGATGAGAGTTCGAGCGCCTTCGCCGCATGGTTGCGTCCTCCCGACACCAAGCGGCGCACTGAAAGGCTGAAGACGATGCACGACAGAGCTGAGGTGTCTCGCAATTCCTCCGAGCACCATCTCAAGATGACAGAGTACGTCTCGAGCATAGACGTCGGTTCGAGATTCATGCCGACTTCCATCATCATGCATCCTCTCGATTCGCACGCCATAGCCGGAGATGACGGGGGATGCGTGAACGTCTGGGATTACTCAAGCTCTGCTCGCGTGAACAAGTTTGACACCGGGTTGACGAAGGTGACCATGCTCTCCCTCATCAACGAAACGGACGACGCGCTGTTGTTGACTGGATGCGAAGAAGGTGCAGTGAAAGTTTGGCGCAACTACGGTGAGCTGAAGAAGCAAACTTTGGTCACAGCGTGGAATACACTACCGTCTCAGCCATTGGTCTCAGACGCCAGCGCCGTCGGTTCGGTGCCGTTGTCCTACTACAAACCGTCAACGCACTACAAAATCCACGAGTCCACCAAGGCGAAGATTGTCTGGCAACAACTCACGGGTTGCATGTACGCGACTGGCAACCCTGACAATCCGCTTCTTCGCGTTTGGGATGTGTCGAGCGAGCTGTGCCGAGAAACGCTAAACCTTCAATCTCAGGGAACGTGTCTGACGGCGGAGGGCGCGCTTCTCATGGCTGGCACCGCGGACGGCGCCATTCTGTCGTATGATTTACGAGCGCCGGCTCGATTGTTGAGCGCGATGCAGACGCACACCGAACCGCTCGTTTCCATACTTTTACAGCCCGGCGGCGTCGACAACTTGCTCATCACTGGCTGTTCCGACGGGCACATGAAATTTTACGACTTGCGAAACACGTCCAAGCCGTTTCTCTCCGCCGAGGTGTCGAAACAGTCTCCGGGTCCGAATCGACCGCCTGCGCTCACCGCACTCGTCGGGCACTCGTGCATGGGAGTCATCGCCTCTGGATCTTCCGAGCGCGCCATCAAACTGTGGGATTTGCGAGGATACAACTTTGCGACGATTTCGTACACCAACAGTTTCCTCGGCCAGCGCATCGGCTCGGTGACAGCTCTTGCGTTCCATCCGAATTCAATGTATCTCGCGGCTGGCTCGAATACGAGTCAAGCCACCGTGTATAGTCACCAATTATAATAGAAACCACGCACCACTAGACGCCATTTTTCGTAATCAGCTCTCCTCTGAGGCCGCGCATCGCCGTTCCCGAAATCAAAACCGCCGACGCTCGTTTACGATGATGTAGTGTACAATTTCAACTTCTATTGACTTCTAAGTGTCTAAAGGCATCCGAGTTTTCACCCAACATGGCGATAATGTTGCGCAACGAGACCGCGAAGACGTCCTCGTCGATCGCGGGCGTCGCCGATTTGAACCCTTTACGGATTCGCAGGTCAATTTTGCAATCGTCGACGTCGTACAGGTACGTTCTGGCGCTTTTAAACGCCGCGAACAAGACGGGGGTTCTCTTGAGCGAGTCGCGCACGGACGCCTCGCCCTCCGTCGGAACGGTGGTGAAGACGCTCACGAGTGTCGACGTCAGCTGACAGACGAGCGCCGCCTTGTATTTGAAATCTGTGGCCGTTTGAGATTCGAGCGCCATGTTTTGGTTTTCGAGAAGCTCGAGACTCGACGTCAAAACGCCAACGGAATCCGCGTACGTCGAAGATAGGCATCCCTTCCTCGCACCGACACCGAGCGCTGCCGCCGCGTGCAGACGAATCTTGAAATTTTTCGCGTCTCTGATGAGTAGCAGGAGCATGCGCACGATGAAATCGCTCCATTGCGCGCCAGCCTTCATCGCGGAATCGTTTTGAAGCAACGCAGCGACGCCAAGACATGCGTTCCATTGCGTCTTCGCATTGCCAGTCGTCAAACAGCTCGCCAACGTTTGTGCCGCCCCGTGCAGCCAATCGTGCGATGCGTCGAAATTCGATGTCGTGATGAGGTATCCCAATCCTCTGACGGCGTTCGCTCGAACTTTATCGCCCCGTTCCGACGCGCTCGAAATCAGCGCGCTCGCGAGAGACATGACGGTGCGTTCGCTCAGACCATCCCTTCTCGAGATGTTCACCGCACACAAATTCGCTAGAGACCACACGGCTGGAATCTTAACCGATTTCGAATCGTCTCGGGCCGCGGTGAGGAGAGCCGACGCGACGTCCTCGAGATTCACGTGCGGCAAACTCACTATAAAGCCCATCGCGCGACACGCCGCGGCGCGCACCGCCGGGACTCGTTCTGCGTCGGACGTCAGCACTTGATGCGGCATCGAGAGCAGCGCGTTCAACGTCTCCGTGTCGGATTCGAAACATGCCGCTACGTTTGCGTTCACGCGGTCGAGTGCGTTGAGTCCCGCTACGCGCGTCAAGGCTGATTTGTGAGACGCGCACGACGGCAATTCGGAGCCAATCGCGTCCGTCCACGCGGCGCGTAAATCTTTGGGCGCCAATACCGATGGTTTCGCGGCCACCACGAAGTCGACGTCGTCCACGCCGTCGTTCACTGAATCGCTTCCGCTCACCGCTCCGAGATAATCCACGAGTAACCGCGCGGAAGCTTGACACGCTCTGTCGTCGGCGCCGGACGCACACACCGCGCTCGGAAACAGCGGACGGAGTTGACCGCTGATGGGTACCACGGTGGCGACGTGGTGCACGGCGAGCGCACGCAACACGCCGAAAGCTTCGTATCGAGAGTTTGACGCATCGCCTCTCGCGTGAGAAATCATGGTGGCGATGATGGAGGACGGATCCGTCGTCAAGTAGCCGCGCAACGCGGCGGTGGCGCCCTTCGCCGACAGCGCCGAAGATAACGCGCTGAACAGCGCCCTCTGGCGCACGAGACGCTCGTTCGGAACTTGGTCGCGCACGCGTTGAATTTCAGCGTGCACGACGTCGATCGTTTCTCTCAAAATTCCTTGAGGAAATCTATCGAACGGCGCGGCGTCGCACATCGCAGCGATGGCTTTACACAACTCCTTTGCACACTGAGAACTCTTCTCTTCCGATAACGCCTGCAAGAGCGCGCGTTGCGTCGTCAGCACGATATCCCCGAGCGTCGTGCTCAGAGCCGAGAAAGACCGCACGCGCGCGCTCAATCCAGGCGGTAACGACGCGTCGCTCCCGCTCGCTCGCGTCGTCGACTCTCTGCGCTCGGCGATGGCCAGGTACTGTCGACTTGCCGGGCCTTCCAACAGCGCCACGACCGCGCTCGCCGCGGCCGCGCGCACTCTCTCGCTCGAATCACATGCGATGGCTTTCACCACGCTCTCGCACGCGCTCTTCTCTCGCAATTGACGCTCCGAGGTCGGTAACATCGTCGTCCACGCTCCGTGCAGTGCCTTCCCGCTCGCCTTGGCCAACGCCGCGATAGCCTCGCACGCCGCCGCACGCGCGCGCGCCGCCTTGGACGAATCCATCGATTCACCATCGAAGTCTCTATCTCTCACGTGCGGCGGCTTATACGAACGATCTCGCCCATCGTCTCCACCGGCGTCCTCCGCGTCGGTCGCCGCCGCGTCGTCGCCCGCGCGACACGCCGCTCGCGTCAACGTCTCGCACACCCCCACTCTCGCCCCAGCCCCCCACGACTCGCTCGTCGCACCCCACGCCACCACCGCTCGACACCACGATTCCCACGCCTCCCCTCGCGCCTCCACCGACGCCTTTCCGTCGGCGTCGCCGTCGTCGTCGTCGCGCGCCAACGCCGCGCTCGCGCGCCGAATCGCCCCGCACGCCTCTTCTCCCCACCGCGTCCCCGCACCCGCGCGCGGCGCCGACCTCGCGAGCGCGTCCAGCGCGTCTCGTATCGCCCGCGCGCGCGTCTCCGCGTCGCCGTCGACGCGCGTCGTCGTCGTCACCGTTCTCACTCTAGTCAACGCCTCCGCCACGCGCGCATCTTCCGTCGTCGTCCCCTCGCGCGTCGCGTCGTCGTCCCCTCGCGCGAACGAACGCGCGTCGACGGAAGGTGCGCGCGTCTCCATCGTCCCGCCGCGACGCGACGCGCGGTCGCGCGACGACGGGTGACGCGCGTCGTTCGCGTCGCTCGTCATCATTCGAATCCATCCTTCGGATCGTCACTCGTCGACGCGCGCGCGACGTCGACATCGCTCTCTCTCGCGCACCGATAGACGAAGGAGATTTATTCCGTCATGGCGACCGACACCGCGCCGCCCGCGCGCGACGCGGCGGTGGATTTAGAGTGCGACGATGAGTTTGAAGAGTTTGCGACGAAAGAGTGGAGCGAGGCGCAAAACAACGGCGCCGCGCGCGACGCGACGCAGTGGGAGGAGGATTGGGACGACGCGGACGTGCGGGATGATTTTTCGAAACAGTTGCGCGCCGAGTTGGACGCGCGCGAGGGGAAATAGACGCGCGGAAGAGGGAGAATCGATCCATGTGTAATCTGTACGAATCAGCACTAGAAAGACGACGGGACTAGACGGCGACGACGCCGGCGCGCTCCAAGACGTAGGGCGGGAAGAAATCGGCGAGCGCGCGAGAGGAGACGTCGTGCACGACGGCGAAGCGCTTGGACCAGGCGCAGAGGGTGACGATGGAGGGTGCGATGACGGCGGTGGCGTCCGGACGCGCGCAGAGGCGGACGCGGGCGAAGGCGCCCAGTCTCGCGAGATAGGCGGAGGTTTGATGGATGTGGCATTGGCGGAGAAGGGTGGAGAGGCCGACGATGAGGGCGTGGGCGTCGATGGTCGTCGAGAGACGATTGATGGGGACGAGAGTGGAGGTGACGTCGTCGAAACGGTAGGATTCCAGCGCGACGACGGTGAAGACGAACGCCGCCGTCGCCCAATCCTCGCCGTCGACGCCGGCGCAGTAAATTTGTCGAAAGGGATTCTGCATCCCGGCCGCGGCGAGGTACGCGCTGAGCTTGGGGATGATGACGTTGGATTCGTCGGGGTAGGGCACCGTATCCGGAGACTTGTAGTGGGCTCGAATGTCCGTCAACGCGGCGTGGTTGGCGGCGTCGAGGGCTCGACTGAGAGTGTGCGAATCGATGCGCGCGTTGGCGACGAGCTCGGCGTTCAACTGTCGGCGAAGCAATTGTGCCTGACCGACGACGGCGAGCGCGGACGTCATGTCCTCCCACGCCGACGCTGTGTCCGCGATGACGCGGTCGTACGTCGCCGTCGACTCGTCGGAGACGCTCCCGAGCGGAGCGAGCGCGTTCTCCGCGGCTCGAATCGTCGCGCCCAGTTCACCCTTGAGTCGCTCGGCGTACGTCTCCATGCACGCTTGCAAGCGCTGAGTCAACGTGAAACTCAACAATCGGTCCAAACCGGCCAATCCGACGTTCCCGACGGCTGACGTGAGAAGCGCGAACGTGCGTATGCCCACCGCCTCGGCGCCCTCGGCGTTGAACCACGCGCTGCGCTGCCCGATGTACCGAGTCGTCTTCGGATCCGTCTGTCTGAGCACTTCGCGCAACAGACGACCCATAAAGTTTTTCGATTCGGCGTCGAGCGGGGCGTGATCGGGAATGGGGATCTCGGTCGATTGAAACTCGCTCTCCCAGTCATTGATTTGTTTACCCCTCGTAAACGCGTTGCACTCTTGCTCGACGTGATAGCTCACCACCCGACTCGTCTCCTCTTGCCACACCTGTAATCCGTAGATGTTGACGTAATCTTGAATGTACTCGAACGAACGCCTGAATCCCTCCATCTTTGACGCCAGGGCGGTGAGACGATCCTCGAATGGATTCGTTTTCATCATCGCGGCGACGACATTGTTCCACCCGACGGCGTTCGCCACGCCGTCGCCAAAGATGAGCGCGTCGTGAAACATCGCCGTGATTTGCTTCACGAGCTGTTTGCGAATGCCGTCCTCTAAGAGTTGTTTCGGATCGATCTCAATGACGCCGAGGAACGTGCTCTCCATGGCCAGGATTCCTTGCGCGAAGATTGAAATCTCGTACGTCGCCTTGGAGAGTTTCGCTCGCTCGGCTTCTTGCGCGTACTCCCTCAACGCCGTCTTTTCAAGCTTGGTCGGAAGTTCCTTGAGCGCGGTGGTTTGCACGCCCACGATCTCGTTGAGAATCTCAAACATGCTGATGGGCACGACCTCGACGACGTTTCGCACGTATTGCGCCAATTGCGACGAATAATACTCGCTGACGCTGAACATGTCCGGCGACTCAATTTGCGAGATGCGCAAGAGCGGCATTTCTAGAGTACTTTTGAGCTTGAGAAACACGAATCTCAGCTTGCGGACGGCGAATGGATCGTTACGAATGCGTTCTTGTAACTGTTCCGTGTACGGATCGATGACTCTCCACGCGTACGCCGCGTCGGAGACGACGGCGAGCGTGTTGAGCGCCGAATCGGCGACGTTCGTCGTCATCATCATCTTGCCGAGGTAATCTCTCGAATCGAGCAAATACTGCTTGGCGTGAATGTTGTCGACGATTTGGTGAAATTGTTCCACCTCCGTGAGCGCGGTTTCGAGCTCTTGAATCGTCCTGACAGCCGCGACGGGATCGTCGGATGATAATTTATCAACCTCGAGCGACAAATTGGCAAACCACAGACGCAAGTTTTCATCCTTTGCGTTTCTACTGAGCCCGGCGGTGCCGCCGAAGTACGCGCTCAGCTCTCGCATTCGTCCACCCGCTTCATTCTTACACTTTTCCCACAACTCTTGCTTGCCGTTTAGGAGAGACGTGTAAATTTTCTTGAGCTCGTTTTCCAACTCGGCGCAATCCAACAATAAATCGACAATCTTCTCCTTGCTCGGCATGTACGACATGGCTGACGACACAGCTCTGTGTGAACTCAGGCTCTGCAAAATGCAGAACCGCACGGTGACGTTTGCGTCGCGGACGACGTTCATCAACACTCGTTCGTTGCTCAACACAAACTCCTCGGTGAGCACGCCCTCGGCGAGATAGGCGCTAAACGCCAACTTTAATTCTTCGAGACTCGTCGAGGCGTTTCTCACGAGTTCAGTCGCCACTTTGGACGTGACTGCGTTCTTCAACGACGTTGACGCGGCTTCGTACGGTTCCCACTCCGTCAATAGGTCTGCCGTGAGCCCGGCGCCGCAGGCGACGACCCACCCATCCGCGTAGTGCCGGTCGACGATTTCGCGCATCGCCGACGTGCCTCGATGCAACAACGTCGGCGCCCAATACAATATGATGTACAGTAACCCGCCCTGCGCCGCGAGCGCGGTGGAGCGATGTTCGGGATTCGGATAATGAGGAATGTGATTGTACACGTCGTCCGTGCGCAAACGCCCGATGACCATGGAGATTAACCACTCGGGCATCTCGCATCTGGCAAAGTACGTCTCGGGATATCCCTCCGGACGCGTTTTCGTCTTCGTATCGTACCCCGTCCGCGCGCACAGCGCCACGATCTCTTCCGCGTTCGGCAACTCCTCTCGTCCCGCGCGCGCGCGATAATGCGCCACCACCACGCGCTCCCTAAACCTCCAGTCGTAAGACTCGTCTAAAATCTTCAAAATCAACCCAAACATCGCCAACGCCTCCATCACGCACTGCTTCCCGTCCTCATCGCTCAACACCGTCTCCATGGTCTCACTCACGTACACCCCCTCCACCACGTCCTCGGCGAATCGCGTGAAATCCTGATGCCAACGCACGCACGCGTCGAACGCCTTCCAATATCGCGCCAAAACCGCGCCGTAATTCGCCCGCAACTCCTCGTCCAACTCGATCGTCTCCGCGCTCGACTCCACCTCCGCCTCCATCGCGTATCGATCATCAAAGTACCCATAATCGAACAGCACGCGCGCGAACCGTCCATCCTCGTCTCGAAGCGCCCTCGGCGCGCGCGCGGCGAGACGCGAGAGCTCGGCGACGAGCGCCTGCGCGCGCGCGACGAACGCGCACGCCGCCGACGTCGCCGAGCGTCTCGCGTCCCCGCGTTCGCGCGACGTCGACGGGTACATCACCACCGTCGTCTTCGCCCGCGTCACCAACGCATCGACGTCGTCCAGGCGCGCGTCGGCGTCACTGGATTTCCGCGCGCGCAACGGTGCGCCACCACCATCGTCATCGTCTCCATCGTCTCCACGACCTCCCTCGCGCGCCATGACGACGATGGACCACACGCACGCCGACGATACCGACGACGCGGTCTCCCGACGACGACGACGCGACCTCGTCTCGCGCGCGCTGCGAACGCGCGCGCGCGCATCGTCTGTCGTTCGGCGCCAATCAAAGGGACTCTTTGGGGATTCACGACCCACCGACGAGTCACACACGGTCAAAGTGTCCCCTCGCGCGCGTCGTCCATCCTCGACGATGACGACGATGGGACGATGACTGCAGATTCCCGCGCGTCGACCCGACGCCGCGCGCGCCGTTCGTGACCTCCGTGTTCGACGCGATCGCGCGATCGCGCGTCGTTTCGCCCGTGACGCGCCGATTCCACCGCCGTGGACGCCCGAGTGCGACCGCGCGAGGTGACTCCATCTCGTTCGTGTCTTCGCATCTCGCGGCGGCGTTGACCGCGACGACGCGACGCGAGACCTCGTGAGGCGACCGCAGTAAAGCGAGCGAAAGACGATGGCGGCGGCGAAGACGACGCGATCGACCGCGCCGTCGCTCGCCGGGGAGCGATACGTGGAGAATAAATTGAAACACGACGTGCGCGTGTCCAACATGACGGCGGCGAAGAAGCTCGCCGACGCGATCCGAACCTCGCTCGGACCGAGAGGGATGGATAAGATGATGGTGAACGCATCGAACGATGTGACGATTTCGAACGATGGGGCGACTATATTGAAGACGATGGACGTGACGCACCCGGCGGCGAAGATGTTGGTGGAGTTGTCCAAGTCGCAAGACGTCGTGGCGGGGGACGGGACGACGAGCGTGGCGGTGCTGTGCGGGGCGTTGTTGGATAAGTGCGTCGGATTGTTGGGACGAGGCGTGCATCCGACGGTGATTTCTGACGCGATGGGAAAGGCGTGTGAAAAGGCGTGCGAGATTTTGGAGGGAATGAGCGATCCAGTGGATTTGGAAGATCGAGAGAGTTTGATTCAGGCGGCGACGACGAGTCTCGGGTCAAAGGTTGTGGCGCAGTATTCCAATCTGTTGAGTCCGATCGCGGTGGATTGCGTGCTCAGGGTGCTCGACGCCGAGCGTCCGAACATGGTCGATCTGCGAGACGTGCGCATCGTGAAGAAAGTCGGGGGAACGATGGACGACACCGAGCTCGTGAACGGCATCGTCTTCAATCAAAAACCGAGCAAGGCGGCGGGCGGACCGACCAAGGTGGAGAACGCAAAGATTGGTTTGATTCAGTTTTGCATCTCTCCGCCGAAGACGGACCTGGAGAATAACGTCATCGTGAGCGATTACACGCAAATGGATAAGATTTTGCGCGAGGAGCGCAACCACATCATTGGCATCATCAAGAAGATCAAGGCGAGCGGGTGCAACGTTCTCTTGGTTCAAAAGTCCATCCTGCGCGACGCGGTGACGGATTTGGCGCTTCACTACTTGGCCAAGGCTAAGATTCTAGTCATTCGAGACATTGAACGCGAAGAGATCGAGTTCATCAGCAAGACGCTTCACTGCCAACCGGTGGCGCACCCGGATCACATGACACCCGACAAGCTCGGAAACGCCGCGCTCGTGTCGGAGAAGCAGTGCGGCAACGGCAAAGTTGTGCAAGTGTCTGGAATCGAGAACATGGGTCGAACCGTCTCCGTCATCGTGCGCGGTAGTAACCAACTCGTCGTCGAAGAGGCCGACCGATCGTTGCACGACGCTCTGTGCGTCATTCGTTGCTTGGTGCAAAAGCGCTTTTTGATCGTCGGCGGCGGCGCGCCCGAGGTGGAGGTGTCTCAAAAGCTTGGGTACTGGGCCCGAACGCAGAGTGGTATGGATGCGGTCGCCGTGAAAGCTTTTGCCGAAGCGTTAGAGGTGATTCCGTACACTTTGGCGGAAAACGCCGGTCTCAACCCGATAGAAATCGTCACCGAGTTGCGCAACGCGCACGTCGCGGGCAACGTGCACCACGGTATCAACGTGCGCAAGGGTTCTATTTCCAACATGAAGGATGAAAACGTTCTTCAACCGCTGTTGGTATCGACGAGCGCCTTGTCTCTCGCGACGGAGTGCGTGCGCATGATCTTGAAGATTGACGACATCGTGCCTAGCATGCGGTGAGCGTCGTTCCGTAGTCGCGAGGAGGGCAACCTACTAGTTTCACACTTTCAATACAAAATCACACTGTTTCACACTTTTTTGGACGGATAACGGACGGATTGATTGATTGATTGAAAAATCACGCTTTAATTAAATTTTGCACGCTAATGCATCCTAGGAAATACCAAATGTCTACTCGTTCGTGTTGCTTTACGCCTGTTGCAACATGTGCTCTTTGTGGGTCGCAGCCTTCACGTCCGCAGTCACATCCGTCGGGTTTTGCGCCGCGTGCGGGTGTTCCGCGCCCGCGTACACCTTCAAGTGCGTAAACGTCTCCCGTCCCATTCGGTTCTTCGGCAACATACCCTTGATCGCCTTTTCAATCACTCGGGCCGGTTGTCTCGCGTGAAGCTTCTCGTACGTCTCCTCCTTCATCGAACCCGGCTTACCTCGCACGCCGAGCGTGTAGTACTTCTTTTGAGTCGCCTTGTTCCCAGTCACAACAATCTTGTCGGCGTTCAAGACGATAACGTTGACGCCCATGTTGAACGCCGGGGTGTAGCACCCCGTGTTCCCGCCGCGCAAGTACGTCGCCGCGACGGTGCTGAGGCGACCGAGACGCAACCCAGCCGCGTCGATGACCACCCACGGCTTGCGGGACGCGTCGGCGTCCTCACCCTTCGGGTAGTACGTCTTGTTGAACACATCCCGGCCGAGCTTTTCAGCCGTGATTCCGTCCGGAAGCTTGACGCTGTGGCCGCGGGTCGCGACGGAGCGCTGCACCATCGGGGCCGGCGTCGAGGTCTTCGCCGGCGCGGCTGCGAGAGGGGGGCGAACAATGAATTCCAGCCGTCAGTCGGTCGTCCAAAAGAGCGTTCGCGAGATGCGTCGCGCGCGATCGATGATAAAAATAACGCGCGTGCGTTTCGTCGCGTCTCACGCGTCCATCTCGCCGCGCGCGACTCGCGACGGGCGCGCGACCGCGCGAGGGACGAGACAAAGCCCTACAACCCTCACGAGCGGTGCGCGCGCCCGTGGTCGCCGCGCGAGCGAACACGACGGCGCGATGACGCGATGATGGCGTCGATTGAAATGCGCGTGAACGTACCTTGGCGTCTGGGCGCGACGCGCACGGGCGCGAGGTTCGCTACGGTCGCGAACATCTTGCTGACGTCGGTCGAGTAATGGCGGAAGGTCGACGTCTCTCCCTCGGACTCGGCGCGCGGATAAACACATTTTGTTTTTTTAATCAAATCTTAATCAAATCTAAATATGTCTCGTTTGTCCTTGTTCTGTGGGTCATAAATAATGGACGCGTGCACACGCCGCGTATGAAAGAGCGCGTGAAGCCCATCTATGCGTGCATTCTGTCCCGTCGACGACGCGCGCGCGAGACGCCGCCGAGACTCAAGACGTGGACGACTTGACCTCCTCCTTGCGTTTGCGAACCTCGAGGTGGACCAGGAGTGAACTGACGTCGGCGGGTGTGACGCCACCCACGCGGGAGGCTTGACCGATGGTGGCGGGACGCACGCGCGAGAGTTTCTCGCGCGCCTCCATGCGAAGCGTCGTAATCGAGGCGTAATCGATGTCGTCTGGGATCGTCTTGCCGAACTTGCTCGACTCGCGCTCGACCTGAACTTCTTGACGTTTGATGAAGCCGGAATATTTGACGCGGATCTCCACCGCTTCGGCCTCCCAGCGCGTGAGAGGATTTTCGAGGTTGCCGTGACCGGCTTCTTCGAGCATGGAATACGGCACCTGCGGACGCCTGAGAAGCTCTTCGAGGGTGTAGCTTTGTCGCGAACCTGCGCCGGACACCTCGAGTGCGCGCTGGCAGAATTCGTCCTTGACGTTGAGTCGAGTGTTTTCCAAGCGGACCAACTCGTTATCCACGGCGTCGCGCTTCTTCACAAACTTTTTCCAGCGGTCCTCGGAGATGAGACCCATCTCGCGCGCGAGCGGCGTGAGGCGCATGTCGGCGTTATCCGACCGCAAAACCAATCTATATTCGCTTCTCGAGGTCAACATGCGGTACGGTTCGCGTAAATCTTTGGTGCACAAATCGTCGATGAGCGTACCGAGGTACGAGCCCTCGCGCGGAAGAATGAGCTCCTTGGCGCCGTTGCTGACTCCACCCTTCGCCACCTGCGCGGCGTTGATGCCAGCGAGTAACCCTTGAGCGGCCGCTTCCTCGTACCCCGTCGTTCCGTTGATTTGACCGGAAAAGAATAAGCCAGAAATTTTCTTCGTCTCGAGCGTCGGCTTGCACTGATAGGCGGGTAAGAAATCGTACTCGACGGCGTACGCCGGTCGTAAAATCTTACAGTTCTCCAGACCTGGAAGCGTGCGAAGGAGTTGAAGCTGCAGTGGTTCGGGCAAACCCGTACTGAACCCTTGCACGTACACCTCTGGCACCGTGCGCCCCTCGGGCTCGAGGAAAATTTGATGGCTCTCCTTGTCGGCAAAGCGCACGATTTTGTCTTCAATCGACGGACAGTATCGCGGACCTTTCGCCCCACACCACCCTCCGTACGTCGGTGTCTCCAATAAATTATCCTGAATGAGCTTGTGCGTCGCCGCCGTCGTGCGAGTCATGTGACAACACATCTGGTCTCGCACGACGTGCGCGTCCTCGTCAAACGAAAACCAACGCATGTCCACGTCGCCCGGTTGTTCCTCCAAATTCGTATAATCGATCGTTCTTGAATCTACTCTCGCGGGTGTCCCCGTCTTCAGACGATCGACCTCGAACCCGAGCTCTTGTAAATACTCCGTCAGTCCCTCGCTCGGCGCCTCGCCCGCGCGTCCCGCGGCGAGCGTCTTCCGTCCGACCCAAATCTGACCATTCATAAACGTTCCAGTCGTCAGAACCACCGCCGGCGCCTTGAACTCCATCCCAAAGTGCGTGCGCACGCCCTTCACGTCGTCGTTCTCTCCTAAAATCAATTCCGTCACCATCCCTTCCCGTATGCTCAGGTTGTCCTGCGTCTCCAACTTTGCGCGCATCTCCTTCGAGTACTCCCACTTATCCGTCTGTGCTCGCAGCGCCCACACCGCGGGTCCTCTCGACGCGTTCAACACGCGTTTCTGCAGGTACGTCTTATCGCTCACGACCCCCATCGCCCCTCCCAGGGCGTCAATCTCGTGCACCAACTGCGACTTGGCCGGCCCGCCGACGGCTGGGTTACACGGTTGCCACGCGATTCGGTCGAGGTTGAGCGTCAACAGGAGCGTTCTCGCCCCCGCCCTGGCGCTCGCGAGCGCGGCTTCGCATCCCGCGTGTCCCGCGCCGACGACGACGACGTCGTAGGCGTCGACGTCGGCGTCGAGCGCGGCCGCGGTGGCGGGACGCGGTCGAGCCCGAGCGACGGCGGGACGACGAGCCGACGCCGACGGGCGTCGCCCGGAGGACGTCGACGCGTGGGCGTGGGCGCAGACGCGCGAGACGTGCGGTGCGCGCGTCGGCATGTCGCTTTCGAGCGAGCGAGACGCGGCGTCGACGTGTGTGGAGACGAAAGACGCGCGGCGTCGAGAGGAGAGACGCGCGAGGCGACGACGTCGACGAGTCCTTTACTTTTAAACGTGAGGAATGGGTATTCAAAATCGCTTCGTCGACGACGCGACGGTTAACAAAGGCTCGCGCGTGCGCTTTCGAACGCGAGGTACACGCGAATCGCCGACGTCGTCCGTCATCGTCTCGAGACGGCGTCTCGCGTCTCGCGTCTCACGTCTCGGCGCCCGCGAGCGCGGGGTTTCGCGCCTATCGCGCCCCCTTCGCCTTTTGTTCAGCCGCCATGCTCTTTTGCACGCCCGCGAAATCGATGTACTTACCGTTGCAGTACGCGTCCGTCTTGTACCACTTGTGGCCGAACTTGGTACCGTGCTCCATCGGTTCGCCGTTGCGCTTAAACTTGCGCTCGTTCGTGACTTCACCCGGAAAAACGCCGAGGTTGACGAGCATTTGAATCGGGTTCAACGTGCCCGTGACGAACGGCAAGAGCGCCGCACTGATCGCACCGACACCCACGACCAAAATAGTCGCACCAACGCTCACCGCACCGGCGTATTCCGGGCCGAACAAGTCACCCGCGTGCGCCGGCGCGCTCGCCGCGAGCGCCGCCACCGACGTCGACGCCGCCGCCGCCGCGCGTCGCGTCGTCTCCGCGGTCGCGCGCGTCTACCGTCATCACACGCGCGTCAGTCTCTCCACCATCGCATGCATCGCGCGCGTCACACGTCGTCGCATTCATCGCGCGTCCCGTCTCGCGCGTTCGTTCACGCGCCCCCCCCCCACAGATCGCTCGATCGCTCGATCGATCGCATCCTCGTCACCCATCGCGTCGTTCGCCTCCCCTCGCCTCGCCTCGCCCATCGCGCGCGTCGCTCGACGTACCTCGACCGTTCGTCGCACCGGGGCGACGCGACGCACGCGTCTCGCCCCGGTCGCGGGCGTCACCCCGCGCGCACCTTGCGCGCGCACCGTCGTCGTCGCCATCGAAGTCGCCATCGCGTCGATCAATCGCGCGGTTCGGGACTGGACGAGACGGGACTTTCGAGCGCGGGGGGGGGGCGCGCGACGAGTCCGACTCGTCGATGGCGATCGCCTCGGATAAGGCTCGCGAGGTCGGTCGCGCGCGTTCGGGCGGTGGAGCACTTCGTGGTGGGTGGTGTGGTGGGTCGTGACTGGTGGATGTATCCGAAGGGTCGTGACTCGTGGATGTGTCCGTCGACTCGTGAGGCGAGACGGGTGATGGGAGACGTGAGGCGTGATGGATCGAACTGGTGTCGAGAGCGCGACGCGGACGACGGTGTCGATGCGCGCGACGACGTCGATGACGACGACGACGACGACGACGACGGTGAGGAGGATGCGGACGGGGCGGCGATCGTGCCGGACGACGACGACGACGAGGACGCGCGCGCGTCGTGGGACGAGGGTGGTGGGGAAGGCGCGAGGGCGAGGTGGGGGCGACGCGGCGTCCATGTTGGTGGATGGACGCGCGATGTACGAGCGAGGGGATCGGATGAATGGGTTTAAGACGTTTGAACGCGCGCTCGACGGTGGAGACGGGACGATGACGGCGGAGACGCGAAGAGAGTTGTGTTATTGCGCCATGTGTTGTAGCGCCGCGTTCGGCGACGTGGAGACGGCGAAGATGTATCTGCGAGAGATGCAGGCGTACGGGTTGGATTTTGAGATGGCGATCGCGGATCCGAGATTGATGAAGATGGAGTCGTCGGCGCTGATGAAGAATCAGTTGAAGAAGTTTGCGGCTGGGGAAGGGAAATCGTTCGGCACGGTGCAGCGGGAGAGGTACGAGCGGGACCAGGCGGCGAAAGGACCGGGTCCGGCGCCGACGAGCGTCAAGGGATTGAGAGATTTGGATATTAGTTCGGACACGGATGAGAGCGTGGAGGCGATCGTGGGACGGGTGGCGGCGCTCATCGCACTCTCCGTCGTCGGTTTCGCGGCGTTGTTCGCGGCGGGGATGCAAGTCATGGAACCGGGGTCGCTTCCGTTCGAAGAGGTGTACTGAGCGCGCGCGCGGCGGTGTAATGAGAAAGAAACAAAGAAAAACGAATTAGTAGATATTATGAATAATCCAACATTGCTGCGTTCGCGTGCGATCATCTATATCGGACAACTCGGAGGAGAACTCGCGGGCTTGTTGTCGCCAGACTCGTAATACTCTTGGAGAATGCTATTTCTGGAAGGTTGCTTCAACTTGCGAAGAGCCTTGGCTTCGATTTGACGGATACGTTCGCGCGTGACGGAGAAAACCGTTCCGATTTCCTCGAGCGTCTTGACGCGACCGTCATCCAAGCCGTAGCGCAATCGCAACACGTCCCGCTCCCGCGGGTTGAGCGTGTTGAGCACATTTTCCAAATCCTCCTTTAAGAGACACTTGCCGCTCACCTTTTCAGGTCCTTCAGCGTAGATATCGACCAAGGTGTCCTCAATGGTACGACCTTTATTATCACCGCCCATGCTCTGCGCGAGCGACACCGGCGCCTGCGCAGCCTTCTTAATTTGAGTAATCTTTTCGGCCGTCATATCCATCTCAGACGCGATTTCGTCAACCGTCGGGTTGCGTCCGTGCTGAATGGCAAACTTTTGTTCCATCTTTGAAATTCTGCTGATGATTTCGAACAAGTGCACGGGCAAACGAATCGTTCGGCTTTGATCACTGATGGAACGCGTCACAGCCTGACGAATCCACCAGTGCGCGTACGTGCTAAACTTGTACCCGCGTTGGAAATCGAACTTTTCCGCCCCTCGAATCAAACCGACGCACCCCTCCTGAATCAAATCTTGGAAGCTCATGTTGTTGTTAGCGTACTTTTTCGCGATGGAGACAACCAAACGCAAGTTGGCCTGAATCATCTCATTCTTCGCCGCCTTACCATCGCGCAATCGCTGGTGGAGCGCCTGCACGTTCAAACCCGCGGCGGAGGCCCACTGGTGATCGGTGACTTCGACGTCGGGATTTTCTTCGTCGACGAGACTCTCTCGGATGCTCTCCAGACGCATCAAGTCTTGAATGCGCTTGGCGAGCTCGACCTCTTGGTTGGCGTTCAAGAGCGTGACCGAACCGATGTCCTTGAGATAGGATCTCATGGAATCCGTCGACACGCGCTTGCTCGTGCGCGCGAGCTGCTTGGCCGGCTTGCGAGGCTCGAGGTTGACCCCGCGCACTCGATCCTTCGATCTGCTCTGCACCATGTCCGACACGGACGCCTTTCGCGGACGACTTCGCACACCGCGCGCGACGGCGCGCGCGCGCGTGCTTCGCGCCGCCAAACCCTGCGTGACGACGCCGTTTTCCACCGCCGCCAGCGCGGTTTCTTCGTCGGCGCCCGTCGGCGTCGAGGCGCGGCGACGACGCGTCGTCTTCGTCGCGCCATCCGTCGACGAGTCCGGTCGCAATTTCTCACGTTCGGGGATGTCAACGCTCGAATTCGCCTCGAAATCATCCATGAGAGAGTTTTCCAACGACGCGAGCTCAGCCTCGGTCGGCGCGCGCCTGGCGACGGCGCCGTCGAGCTCGTTCACCTCCGCCGACAACTTATCAACCTGCGCCGCGAGTGCGGACAAATCCACGCCCTCGATCGCCGCCAACAACGCCGCATCATCGTCTCCATCCATGCTCATCTCTCTCGACTCCAAGATGGCGCGCGGCGCTCCCGGACGTCTTCTCGGCGACCCTCGCGCGTTCGCCCCCGCCGCGCCATCCCCCCCGCCGAGTCCGTCCGCCCCCGTCGCCTTGGACGTCGTCTTCTTCCCGTCCGCGCTCGCCATGAACGTCTTCTTCATATTTTTCTCCGTCCATCCGTGTCCATTCTTCCCACTCAGCGCGTTCGCAACGCACGCATCACCCCGATCGCCGATGACGGTGTCCGCCGCCGTCGTCGTCATCCGCATCCGCGTCGTCGGCGTCGTCATCGATCGCGTCCCACCGATCGCGCGCGCGCGCGCCGCGTTCCCGCGCGAGTCACATCGACCACCGGTCGTCGTCATTTTTTTCCCACCACCGCGTCGACTCACGCTCGCCTGCGCCCCCGTGGAACACCTCGCGCCGTGGTGATGGGACGCCACCGCCATCGTCGCCACGCGCCGCGACCGATACGGGGCGGCCCGGTTCGAATGAATGAATGCGTGAATGCACGACCACGCGAGACGTCACGCGCGAGACCGTCGCCGCCACCGTCACCGTCCGTCCGTCCGTCCGTCCGTCGCGCGCGTCCGTCCGTCGCGCGCGCGCGTCGTCCGTCCGCGTCGACGTCTCGCGAAGGTGACCCCCGCGCGAATGAATCGAACGAGCCGCGCCTCGTCGTCGAGGTCGAGCGCGTCGTCGGAGCGGGGGGCGGGCTCGTGACCGGCGGTACCGATCGACGAGTCTCGACTCGATGTGTAGTCCGTCCGTCCACGCACGCGGTCCCTCGACCGAGCGATCGATCGACCCTCTCGATCGAGCGAATCCCCGATCGAAAGGGTCGGCACCCCCGATCGATCGATCGATCGATCCATCGATCCATCGACGGCCTCGCGCGTGGTCGTTCACCACCCGATCACCTCTCTCCTCGTTCTTTTCATCACACAGTACGAGTACGAGTACACGACGAGTCCGCACGAACGAACGAACGTACCACCCGTACACACACACATCGACGATTCTCACCGAGAGTATGGACTCGACACGTACACACCCTTACGTACGAACCCAACCCAGACGACCCCAAACGACGACCGGTCACGACCCGTCCCCGACCCATCATCCACATCCACCCCGACGACGCGCGCGCGTGCACGCACGACCGTGGAAAATCCAACCCCAACGCGGTGGCGCGCGCGTCGATCTCGATCGCTCGCGGTGGTTGTTGAGAGAAAAAGCGTTTCGAGACTGACGAGGACGACGCGGACGGGAGACGACGACGGACGAGGACGGACGACGGGGATGGGGATGCTCGCGTCGTTGCGTCGACGACGAGACCGACGGTGTTCGAGACGACGTCGACTCGGTCGTGATGTCCCGTCGGACGCGTCGGACGCGTCGGTGGTGGAGCCGACGACGGGGACGACGACGACGTCGCGGGGGGGCGCGGGACGGTGGCGCGACGGCGCTTGGACGACGACGGGGGGGGTGGACGCGCGACGATCGCGACGATTGGAGGCGCGCGCGATGGAGGGCGAGGACGTGGTCGTGAATGATGTCGCCGTGACGACCGCGAGGGGGGTTCGGGCGAATGAATTGCCGCGAGACGTCGTGGTGGAGATCGTGGCGAGGTTGGATTCGGAGCGCGACGTGGCGGCGGCGGCGGCGACGTGTTCGGCGTTTCGAGTGGCGACGACAACGGAGAGCGTGTGGAGAAATCTGTTGGCGAAACGATTGGGAGCGGAAGCGATGGTGGTGTTGCCGAAGCGATTGGTCGGTGAGGTCGTGGATGGGTCGGTGATCGCGTCGAGGGCGAGACGAGGCGCGGGGCGGACGACGAGTCGGGTAACCGACGGACGGGGGGCGACGCCGATGTGGATGGGGATGTATAAGAGGTGGCATCGACCGGAGAGCGACGCGCTTCGATGGAGCGCGTCGACGACAGAATCGAGTCTGGAACCGGCCGAGACCAAGTATGCGGCGAGATATTTGCACAGGTGCACCGCGGTGGGCGACCGATCGAAGATCTTATTCTTCGGCGGGCAGGGGAGCGGGAGCGACTTTTACAACGATTTGCATCTCCTCGATCTCGATCAACCGGAGCTTCGATTGAAGCAATTGCACGCAAGATCCGCGAATGAACCACCTTTTCCGCGGTGCTCGGGCACGCTGACCGCGATGGCTGTGAATGGGGTGAAAAACTCTGAAGTCGTCGCGCTCTTTGGCGGTTCCCAAGGATTTTTCGAGGGATTTTCAAACTCGTTGCGCATCCTGTGCGCCGATGGAAACGATGGCTTACGCGTGAGCAATGCCGCCGTGAACGGAACCGGGCTCATTTGGCGTCAACCCGTCGTTCGAGCGAATCCGAATAATCCTGGACACGCCGTGCCCGCCGCCCGCTGGGGGCACTCCGCCGTCGCGCTGGATGGAAAACTCATTCTTTTCGGAGGGTCGAATACGACGCATTGTTTCAACGACACGTGGTCGATGGAGCTCATCGTGGAGAACGATAAGCTCGTCGCGACGTGGACGTTGCTTTTGGACGGTGACAAATTGCCCGTGCCGCCGGCGCGAGCCGGTCAAACCGCGTCTCTCGTCGGTACGTCCTTATTTATTTTTGGTGGGTGCCACATTTCCGAGGTTTTTAACGATGTTTGGAAGCTTGACTTGAGACCAGCGAGTGGGGTATTGCGCTGGGAACGCATTGTCGCCTCGGGAACGCCGCCCGCGCCAAGAGTCGGTCACGCTGCGGTCGTCTTGGGAGATAGAATTATTCTTTGCGGCGGACGAGGCTCGGCGCGAGTGGACTCGCGAGGAAAGTACTCCTCCGATGACGATGGCCTCGCGTCGATGCAAGGCTTGACATTTTTTCAGAGCGGTTTCGCGATGCTGGACACCACGGCCAGAAGATGGCTTCCGTTCCAGTATCCGACGATGGAAGAAACGGACGGAGACATGATGTGTTGCGACCGCATCACGCACGTCCGCGAGCATCGCACCGGTCACGTCATGATGCCGGCCCGAAATGGCTGTCTCTTGTTGATCGGTGGACTCGGGTACGATGGTGTCTTCCAGAACGATCTGTCTCTCGTCTCTCTATTGTGAGACGAAGCGAAACCGCTCTGTTGTACACATTCTTCGTTTGCGATTCAGCGGGAACGAGGAGATGTATATTTTTTTTGTTCAATTTCGATTACTACACAGCTAGTTTACCAAGTATACCTTGATGTAAGATCGTGTCACTATTATTGTTTGTTATTCTGTGTACCTAAAACCCCACCGGCTTCGCCAAACCGCGCGATACCATGCACAGCGCCTTGTACCTGATGCCCATGCCCGGCGGTTCGCCCTTTGCCGCGTCGCCCGCGCTCTCGCCCACCAACCGCTCGCATCCTTTCACCAATTCGTCCGCCTGCGCCTCGCTCGACGCAATTTCGACGAGCTTTTCTAATCGAGGTATCAAGCCGAGACTCAAAAGCAGTTGCTGTTGCGTCACCGGGCCGAAACACTTCACGCCCGTCTGCGGTTTCTCTTCCACTATTTGGCGAAGTGATCCGAAATCCACGTAGGCGGAAAGATCGGCTTCACCCGGCGTGTCGAGGACGTGAACAAACTTGTGATCCTTGATCGCCTCGAGAGTGTTTCCGAGTGGACCCTCTTCTCCGTAATCTATGGCGATCACCGCTCCAGAGTGTTTCTCGATGCGGTCGATCAAGTTGTCCCAGAGCGTCATGCTCGGAGGACTGAGCTCAAGCAGACGCAGGCTATCGACTTGTTCCTTCGGTAAACCCTTCAAACGGCGAGATACGAGCATGTGACTCGCAGGCGTAGGGCCCGGGGAGAGAACCATCTCTAAATCTCGACCGGGAACCTTCTCCATTGGATTCTCTCCCTCGCCCACCAACCCACTGTCGATGGTGATGAGCTTCTCGCACCAGCCGCGTTCAGTGCGCTGAAATTGTCTCACCGGCAGCGCATCGAAAAACTCGTGACAGATCACCAAGGTGGGTCCATTCGGTACGCTCTCTAATCCATCGTGCCAATACACGTTCGCACCGTTAATTTCTGATTTACCTCGCGTGTGCGCCTTGCCAGACGGACCGTTGCTCGGCTCGACGGTTTTCCCCGCGTGCTCATCCTTCAAAATGTTCTTTGGCACGACCAAACCGCGCACACCGCGCGGTGCGCTCTTCTCCAACTCTGTACACTTCAGAGTCTTCGCTTGCATCTCTCGCAGGGCTGGGGATACCTCGATCAAGTGCACTGTCATCGCCTCTCGAAATTTCGCGAACTTGCTCGTGCCGCGTAATAAATCCGCCATGAGCGTCCCTCGGCCGGGACCGAACTCGATCACTCGCAGCGTGTCCGGAGAACCCAGTGCCTCGTACTGCAGAGCCGCCCACACTCCCAGCATCTCCCCGAACACTTGAGAAATCTCTGGACTTGTCACGAAGTCTCCCTTTTTCCCGAAGACGTCGCCTCGCATGTAATAACCGTACTCGGGATGCGTCAAGCACTCTCGGACGTAATCGCTCACGGGAATCGATCCACCGGCGAATTTGATCGCACGTTCCAAGTGTCCGAGCATTCCTTCCCTCGTCACCGCCTCCTCGCCCGCGTCGTCGCCGCCCGCCGCGTTCGCTCGAGCGCCTCGCTCGAGCGCGCGTCTCAGTCCCGAGCGATCGATCGCCACCTCCATCGCCCGTCCACCGTCGCTCGACGTCCCCTCGCCCGACGCACTCGATGATATCCATCGTCTCCACCCTCTCGCCCTTTCCTCGCGCGCGATAGCCCGCGCCCGCGCCGTCTCGCGCCCTCGACGTCCGCGCCTCGCGCCTCGTGCACTCGCGCGCGCTTCATCCTCTCGCCCCTCCACCGTCGCCACCGTGACCGCGTGCGACGCGACCGCGAGCGGGAACGAACGCGACGTCAACGTTGACGTCGACGCGCGCGCGACGCACCGCTCGAGCGCGCGTCGCATCGCTCGCGCGCTCGAATGAAGCGCGCGCGACGTCGCGCGCATCGCCTGACCTCTCACCGTACATCCTTCATATCTTTATCACGCATCACAATACTGCTGTTCAATCTCGATGCGCATCCATAAATTTCAGAACCATGCGCGATAGCTTCTCGTGTGTTACAATACTGATTTCTAGGGTTAGAGAAGTGGATATGTTGTTCGAGAAGACGAAGAACCCTTTCGCGCGTCCGGCGCGACAACGCGACGCCGACGGGCGCTCGTCCGGTCGAGCGGGACCGAGCGGATCGATCTGAGACGTGCGAGCGCGCTCTGTAACCGGACGCGAGGCGCCGATCGCGGTTCGAGGTCTCGAAACGCGGGTCGTGATGTCGGCGGCGGCGAACGCCGGGGCGGGCGCGGGATGGACGTCCTCGGGACGGTCGTTGACGTCGCGCGCGCGCGGAGGGGCGAACGTCGCGAGTAAACCGGTGAGGAATACGGTTGCATCGTCCGCGGCGGGCGCGGGCGGGACGAACGCGGCGAGGATCGTCGCGCGAGGAGGGGGGATGCGCTGGGAAAGGCGAGGCCTAGGGGGCCCAGAGACGGCGACACGCGCCATCTCGGGAGACGCCACGGGGAAGGCGCGCGGTGATAGTAAGCTTCAGTACGTGACGATGACGCCATTAGATGAGATTATGAACGGCATGGCGCCTCTGGAACCGATGGGCGACGGGAAGTTTACGAACGAGTCCGAGTACTTGCACACGTACAGGTTGCTGGTGAAGTGCGGACGACCTCACGACGCGGTGGACTTGTTGAGACATCTCAAGACAGCGGGCGTGCCGAACTTGGCGGCGCGAGTTTCGCATCGTGATTTCTTTGAAACGTGCGATCGTTTGCGCGTGGTGTCGCCGGGCTTGGAATTTCTGCAGGTGATTGAGAGCCAGGATATTCGACCGTACAACATGCTCGTGCGCACGTGCGCGTTGGTGGGTGATCTTGGTGCGGCGAATCTCGCGGTTAAACAGATGAAGAAGGCTGGTTTTCAGCCCGATCTGAAGCTGTACACCACATTTATTTCCGCGTGCTCGAAGAGTGGGGATGTAGAGCGCGCGTTTGAGGTTTTCACAGAACTCAAGCGCGCAGGGTTTGAGCCAAACGAGCAGACGTACGCGTCGATGATTGATGCCCTCAAGCGCGATATTTCTGCCAAAGTAGCCGGAGCGAAGAAGCGTAGTGTAGATGCGGAATCTATTCGTTCAACTTTGCAGAGTTGCTTCGCAGTCTACGCCGAGATGAAGCAGAATACTGACAAGGTTGACAGGACAGTGATCAACAGTTTACTCAACGCTTGCGCGCGCGCGTCGACGGTGGCTGCAATCACTCACGAGGCGTGCGAAAAGGCGAGAGAACTATACGCTGAGATGGTCAACGCTGGTATCAGTGCTGATTCTTTCTCGTATCAGTCGCTCATTTACTGCGCCATGTCCGAGAAGAACTACTCGTACGCGCTCGAGTTGTACGAAGAGATGCGCACCGCGGGCGTCAAATCGACGTTGCAAGTTGAAACGGTCATCATCCGACTGTACGGTAAGCTCGATAAACCGAACGATGCAAAGCGCCTTTGGTACAGCATGATAGAGGATAAAATTGTTCCGGATCAGATGGCGTATGCGACGATCATGCACATTGCCCTTCGTCAAGAAGACGAGGACTTTTGCGATGAGTTGATGAGCTCGATGCGTTTGCATCGAGTGCGCCCGGGACCGCAACTGTACGCAACCCTCGCTGGTGTCGCTGCGAGACAAGGTAATGCGTCGAAAGTCGAGGAGATTATCAGAAATGCTGAAATTCGAAGGGTGCGGGTTCCCATCGAGTGCTACAACTCGCTCATAGCCGCGCACGCTCGCGCTGATAGGCCCGACTTGGCTGTTGAAGCTGCACAGAAAATTAGAGATGCCGGTTTCGAATTGGATGCTGTGTCTTATGAAGGCTTGGTTTTCGCGTATGCGTTCTCTAGAGATCTAGATGAGGCAAAGAAACTATTCGATGAGCTCATGGTGAAGGAGATTCGTCCCACCTTCCCCACGCTCAACTGCATGTTGGCGTGTTTCGCTCGAAACGGCGATGTGCGGCACTCACTTGAAATCCTCGAGATGATGGAGCAGTACGGCTATGAGCCTGATGAGATAACATGGCGCGAGCTTCTTCTTGGGTACGCTCGTACTGGTGATATTGAAGGAGCATGGAAGGTGTACAAGGATTCTCGAGCTTCTGGAAAACACAACTCTGAAGTCGCGCTCAACGTCATCCTGGGTCAAACATTGGTTCACATTAGAAGTCTGACTGACTTGAGCAAGCGCTCAAGCCGTAGACCGACAGAGCTCGGATCGTTTGATGACGATGGAGGTTACGTTGCCCAGGAATGGGCTGAACGCGCCGTTGCGGCCTTTCACGAGGCGACGCTGGCGGGTATCATACCGCGAATCGAGACCTTCTCCACCATGCTAGCATGCATACGCCCGCCGTCTACGGATGAACAAAATGCGGCAGATTACAGTGAAGTCGCCCGCGCCGTGAGCCACGAAATGAGTTCACATGAGGATGCAGGCAAATACTACCCCACGCAAGCGCTCATCATGTTTGAAGAAGCGCAAGGCTTGGGCGTAGTGCCAGCCTTCAGCCGTGAGGATGAGGATTTTGTCTATGACGTCAGAGAATTTCCGCCCGCCGCCGCTGAGGTCATGTTACTGACCTGGCTCCGTGTTGTGAGACGTCGAACCGATGCACATGGTATCGACACGCCCATACCGACGATGACGATTCGAGTCAGAGCCGATGAGGAGGTTGTCAGAATGATTAAGGAGCAACACATGGAGAGATCCGATCACGCACTCGGTCGACTTTGTCAAACGGGCGATCGTCTGCTGGTATTGTTGCGACGCCTTCGCATTAACTACGGTGGTGGCTTACAAGAAGGGAAGATTGAGCTGAGTGGTCACGCTCTGGGTCGATGGTTACAGGGTTTTGTTCCGGTACAGTCCGCTGGCTCGGTCTTCGGTGAAACCTCGTTGTCCGGCGGAGTGATAAGTCAGGCTATGAGGATCCGCTCAAACTCGCTCAACGGTACCGATGACGACGTGTGGACGCCATCCAAGATGCGCCAACCAGCATTCAACATCTACGATTACTACGGAGATGAAAAGGAGCAGGAATTTGGAGCGAAGCCTTTTTATCCGAAGAACTGGGTTCAGAACGCCAACAACTATGTCTCGAGTTACGATGAGGATGACGACGTTACCGATCTTGAGCGAATCTTAGAAGGGCGAAAGTAAGAACCAGACATTTGTACGCGCGCATTACTACGTAGCATTAGAATTTTTTCGCAATAAAGTTGCAGAAAACGTGCTTTCAAGCTCATAACGAGCCTCGAAACCGAAGCCGCAGGGACTCGAGGACACGCCCCGGAAACGACTCGTTCGACGCTCACTACTTTGAGAAATTTCCACCAACGTGTTGGTGAGCTCTTCTACGGAGTGGTTGTTCAGTAAATCGAGATCATCGATGTAGTCGGCGATCGGAAAGTTGAGCTCATTTTGCTGACCAAGCCGGAGCTGCAGAAGGTCCACAGCTCTCGCCGCCGCCTCTGCATTATCGAACGATCCGAGATACAAATTCTTTTCTGGCTCGTCTACGTACGATACGTGTGCATCAAAGCGAGTTTGCCACAGAGGACGGGAGACACCGAAGTACGAGATCAGTCGGCACTCATTCTCTTGGCGCAAAAGTTTTCGCTTGCTCAAATCCATCGGCAAAGAGACAGACCTTCCCACTTTTGATTCATTCAAAGTCATCATAAGCGAGGAAACCAGCGATTTTTGTCCGGGTACGTCGTAAGCATCATCGTTGAAAAGACTTTCATCCTTTCGCATCGCGAACGCACTCGTATCCGTGAGCGAACGCGATAATATAGACGACTTGTCATTCCCCGCCTCAGTGCACTCTGTGTCACCCTTCGCGGACATCAAGCGAGTCGATCGTCTGGTAGCTGCGTGCATAAGTCACTATTATATACTTGTGTGAGAGTTGACGAGCGTTCGAGTAGATGTGCTCGAGTGTGAGGGCGGTTTCGTGCGTCATTGGACGTTCACATGTTTACGATGAACGCATGTGTAGATCAATAGTTAACAAAAACAGTCACAGTCTAGATGAACGAAATAATCACGCATCGAATCACGCGTCGATGCCTTCGCTCCAGATTTCAGCATCAACTTGCTCTTTCGACGCCTTTGCGAGTGCTTTCACAAACTTGGCATGCAACTTGTGTCCGGCTTTGTACGCGACGACGTGTCCGACCGGAACGCCGCTCATCCCGGGTTCAGCCAACAATGATAAATCACCGATCAAATCGAGCAATTTGTGGCGAGCTGGCTCGTTGCTAACGCGCACGGGGGCATTCCAGTACTGATCGCCATTCGCGACGAGTGCGCAATCTTCCAAACCGGATTTGATGTAGCCCGCACGGAAGTAGGCGGTGAAGTCATTGATAGTGCCAAAAGTTCTCGCAGGTGAAATATGGAAAACGTACGGCGCGTCTTCGGTGGGCGTCCAGCTCTCCCATTGTTTTCCAATTGCCGTACTCTTATACGTGAAATCGATACCATATGTGAGTTTGCACTTGTCGTCTACGTTGAACATCATGAAGGCATCTCCCTCTTGCACCAGGACATTCTCTGTGATCTTCCACGACTTACGCGGCGCTTGAGCACCGTCCCCAGAAAGGGCTGGCGTGGGACCAACGCTAGAGATATCGTACGCATACGAAGAAGCACTACCGTCCATGATGGGGATCTCGCCGGTACCTTCAAGTTCAATCCGGCAGTTGTCAATTCCCAAAGCTTCGAGAGCGCTGAGCAAATGCTCCGCGCCTCGAACGACAAAGTCACCGTTCAACTCTGAACTAAGACGAACATCCTCACTTGCCAACTCAAAGCTCGCCGGGACGCGCACCTCGTTCGCATCGTACGCTCCCGGAGCTTCAATCTCTGCTGCCACGCTCGCTCTCAATCTGTCCGCCTCTTCGCGCGCCTTTTGCTTCTCTCCCTCGTCGTTACTCAGCGCCATACGAACGCGTTCGAGAAGTATATCTTCGAGTTCTTCTTCGCTATACTCTGTCGCGTCTCGCACGCCACTTTCGCTCGCATCAATCGTCCCAGTCGGAACCTTCACAAAGTATCGCCCCTCGCCCGCCTTCGCCGGTCGCAGCCGCATGAGCTCAACCTCACCACTTCGAAGCCCCATACCTGAATACGTCAAGCTCTTTCTAACCGTTTGCTGATATTCAACATTAGCCGGCACGCGTACGTTCAACGCCGCCGCCATCCTCACCGCCTCTTGCGCATCAGCCCTCGTCTCAAAGTTCTCGTACCCAACCGTGTCGCTCGACCGTCCCACCGCCGTCGCCGTAGCTTTCGACCCTCTCCCGCCCGCGCCCGCGAGCGCGCGCCCGCGCTCACTCCTCGTGCTCGTCCATCGCGCCGCTCGTGCGCCGCTTCGCACGTGTCGTCCCGACGCCGCTCGCCTCGTCACCGCGGCGGCGGCGGCCGGGGCGCGCGCGTGCGTCGTCATCATGGCTCGAGGGCACCGCTCGCGCGTTCTGGTGCACCGGAAGGCGCGTTCGATCGTCTCGTGCGCGTCGCTTCGCGCGTGTGACTCGCGCGCGAACGTGTGAGGACGAGGAGCGCGCGGGGGTCGTTCGGGACGCATTTCAAGAGGAGGGTTTGCGGAAAAGCTCGACGAACGACGACGTAATCAGATCAAGTGACGCCATGCCGAGGATGAAGGCCTAAAGAAATCTGATACACTATGGCTAGGGTCTATAGCGCACGAGCGGTAGTCGCGCGAGATCGGCGTGGAGGGGTGGAACGATCCATGGATGTTCCGTCTCGCCGGGTGGGAGCGGTAGAAAGCGCGGCGGACGGGCCGCCGCGGGATGTCGCAGATGGAAGTACCGCCAGAATTCGTCGTAATCGACACTTTCGCGATGCAATGATTCTGTGCGTTCCATTGGAGGATCTTGGAGGTAGATGGTCTCTGGGAAGACGTCGTGCGTGCGTGTGTCACCGTTGGCGGAGGAGCACGGACTCGGACTTTCGCCTCGCGAGAGCGCCTCGGGTTCGTCCACTGCGTCTTCCGATTCCGATTCGTCGGACGAAACTTCTATCGGGGCGTCCTTGAGAGTCTGAAAGAGCTCTGCGTCTTCCGCTACGAGCTCGTATTCGTACCAACTGGACGGAATGACGTCGGGTAAAGGCGCGATGACGCCTCCGCGCTCTTCGCTGAGATCGGCTCGAAGTCGCTCGAGCTCGCTCGCGGTGAGCACGGCGACCGCGACACCGCTCGTACCGAATCGACCCGTACGACCTATTCTATGCATGTACGTCGCACCACTCGGGGGGACGTCGAGGTTGATGACGAGATTCACGTGTGTCAAATCGACGCCGCGAGCCGTCAAATCGGTTGAAACCAAGACTCGGAGCTGGAAATTGCGCATCTCCTCCATCACCTTCATCCGTCGTTCTTGTGGAAGGCTGCCCGCGGTGAACGCAGACTTTAGCCCTTGCAACGTCAATCGCTTCGCCAGAGCCTCTCCCCACGCGACGCGACGCACAAAAACGACGGCTTGATGAAACGACACGTCGCTGAAAATCTTCAACAGTCTCATCTCCTTTTCAATGATGACATCCGCCAATTTCGTCTCGGCGTTTGCATCGATGAGGGAGTAGAACTGTCGAACTCCTTGAAGCGCCGTCGTACTCTCGCACAGCATCACCTTTTGAGGTGACCGCATCAACTGTTCCAAATCGCGAAGCAACGTCTTGGAATACGTCGCGCTAAACGCGCACACCTGCTTCCGTTCCGGCAACATGCTATACGCGAAGAGCACATCCCTCTCGAACGTTCCCGTCAGCAATGCGTCAGCCTCATCTAAAATCAATAATCTCGTGCCGTCGCACGCCATCGCCCCTTCCTCGAGCATCTGTCTCGTCCGTCCCGGCGTCCCCACAACCACGTGCGGCTGACTCGCCAGTCGCACCCTGTCCTCCTTCACTGGCAATCCACCCACGAGCACGCACGTCTGAATTCCCCCTCTCGCGTCGTCGCTCTCTTTGAACTTTTCGATCAACTCCACGAAACAATCGTGCGATTGCACCGCCACCTCTCTCGTCGGTGCAAGCGTCAGCGCCTGCGTCCGCCGCCTCTCGGCGTCTACGCGTTCGAGCGCGATGACGACGAACGTCATCGTCTTTCCCGTCCCAGACTTGGCCTGAGCGATGATGTCGCATCCGAACCGTCCCAACGGCACGCATGAGAGCTGTATCGGGGACGGAGCGTCGAAGCCACAGCGTCGCAGCGCGCGCGTGAGTTCGGCGTCCAAATGCAAATCCGTGAACGACGCCGATGTCGTCGACGCGCTCGCCGTCTCGCCGTCGCCGCGCGCGGCCGCGCGCGCGATGACATCCTCGGTGCGCGCGCGAGACTTGGCCGCAGTCTCCGTCGAGGACGCGGACGCGCCTCGCGGCATGACGACTCCGAGCGCCTTAGACTGCGGCACGCGCGCATGTACGACGACCTGCCGCCGCCGACGGCGCCGACGACCGTGTCGAGGGACGAGGAAAACGAGGAAAACGAGGAAAACGGTCGCGACGCCAAGCGCGCGAGGCCGTCGACGGCGGCGAACGAAGGCGCGAGCGGTGATGTCGACGAAAAAGTGCGAGACGATGGGGCGGTCGCCGTCCAGACGCCGGCGGTAACGACGACGACGACCACCACCAACGATGCGCTGCGGAGGATCGCGCAACATTTACTCAAACCGGAAAAGTTCGTCAAGGCGTCGGGAGTGCTGAGAAAACTGCTCCTGAGCGACGCGTGCGGTCGGAGCGAGTCGAAGGCGTTGTTCGAATGTCTGGAGAACGCCATGTCGCCGCCCACGCGTGCGTTTCGACGAGAGACAAGGATAGATTACGAGGATCTATTCGAGGTCGTCGCCGCGTTCGCTCCGCTCGTGTTCAACGTGAAACAAAAGAGGAAAGTAGAGGTTTGGCAGATTTATGCGCGCCGCGCCAACGCGTTGCACACCGACGACTCGTTTCAATTTAGCAAGGCGGTGAAAGCGATTCAAGACGTTTTGGAGGAGATGGGACCGTACGTCGACGCTACACTTCCGGACGAGGACGTGGAGATCCCGCCCGCGCCCGAGGGCGTGAGCGAAGAGGAGGCAAAGGAGATGGCGGCGGCGTTCGAGAGAGCGGCGAGGGCGGAGAAGGCGGCTGAAATCGAAGCTCTGAACGTGGAGAACGAGAAAAGAGTCGCCCTGGTGGACGCATTCGAGGTTGCGGCGTCGCTGTACGGTCGAAAGTGGTCGCAGACGACGATCGATCTCATGTCTGAGTTTTTTCACGAACGCCGTGATAAGTTTTCAGCGGAGTGCCAAGAACGCGTGGTGAAAATTTGGGACGAGCTCCGCAAGAAAAAGCTGGCGCGAAAGACGGGCGCTGGGGGCGGTGACAACGGTATGACTTCCTACGAACGAGATGCGGCGCACGCGGCTCGATCAAACGTGTCCGCTCGCGGTGCGGTTGGAAGCGAGGGTTGCAAGGATGGCCGAGGAGAATCCGCCGCGAAAATGTTAGGCTAGCACAGCGCATCATCATAGCACTTAGAAGGGGTGACAAATGTTGTAATTTCTCTCTAAAAACACGTCGAATGACAACAATAATCTAGGAGAGTACTGCTAAAATCTGACGGCTTTGAAGAAGAGCTGTTCTCCGGAGAAGAGCGCCGAACGCTTATTCAGAGCCAGAAGACTTGAGGAAGTCTTGGAGGACACCCAAAGCCGCGGTCTCCTCACCGAAGTCGGAGATGACGCAGCACGAGCACTTCACGACCTTGCGCGCGGTACCTTCGGCATCGAGCTTGCACAAACCAGCCCACTCACCGAGCGCCATGGCTTCCGGAACGCGAATCAAGTGAACGTTGATTTCGTTGCAGAGCGCTTGGATGAGCTTGGTGTAGTCAGCTTGGTCGCAGTCTTGAGCCAAGATGCAGATGAGCGCCTTGCGGGACTCGATCGCCTTGCACGCCTCACGCAAACCACGGTGGAGACCGTCGCACGCGAGAGACTTCTTGAGCACAATTTGCAAAGCAGTCATGAGATCCATGGGCTCATCGGCAGCCGCCTCGACGGCAACTTCCGGTTGTTCGACAGCGTCTTGAACTTCCTCGCTGCGCGGGGGAAAAGAATAAAACAGTTTAACTCTCGTCAGTCTCCGCATCGATTCGTCCATCGCGCGTTCGCAGCGCCGCCCTCGCGACTCGAGTCTCGACACCGCGCGTCCGAGGAGCCCTAGGGCTTTCGCCCATCGCGCCTCGCCCGCGCTCGCGCGATCGATGCACGTACTCAGCCATTGTGAATGTAAAAAGAAAGGATTAAGCGGTCCTCAAATGTCCGTCCTTAACGATACCGCGTGCGGTGTCGGCTCGAGACGATCCTCGCGCGTAGTGGCGGATGGCGTGGTCGCCGGGGGCGAAGGCATCGCAATTTCGCCTCGCCTGGAGCCCCTCACCCTTGAGTCACGAACCGTTTTTTTATATGGGCGAAATCGACGTCTACTACGACACAGCCGTTTCGTGCGTTTTCGCTCGCCTTTCGAGCGCGAGTCGCGGTCGCGCACGCGTCGATGGCGCTCCTCGACGTCGAGTTCGACGTCGAGTTTGTCGACGCCGCCGTCGATGAGGCCGTGCGCGACGCCTCGCGCGCGAGGGCAGCGGCGGAGCGCGCGCGCGCGGAGGCGTGTGAGGCGAGAGCGGAACGACGACGCGAGGCGAGCGCGATGCGGACGCGCACGCGCGGGAAGCGCGAGGACGCGCTCGAGTCTCGACGGCAACGCGAGAAGGCGAAGACGTTCGATCCCCGCGCGGAGGCGAGACGCGTGGCGGCGGCGAGAGCGCGCGCGAGCGAGAGGATGACGCTCGCGAGCGCTGAGGAGGACCACTTCAACGGAGCGCGCACAATGGAAGAGCACGAGCGTGCGTGGGCGATGTTCGAGCGACGCGTCGCGAGCGATGCATCGCGTTTGGTGACACTCGCTGACATACCGTGGCCGCGCTCGGGGGCTTGGCTCATTCGAGAAAGTCTCGGTGACGACGAGGACGTCGCGCGTGCGCACCGCGCGTGCGCGCGTCGTTGGCATCCGGATAAATTCACGCAGCGATTCGGACGCGCGCTCGCACCCGACGAGCGCGAGGAGATAGTCTCTACAGTAAAAGAGGTGTATCAGTCCGCGCGTCAGCTCGTCGACGCGCTCAATTTGGCGTCGAATTCGTCACTCTAGCTACTACCTTTTGCAAACGTCTACGCGCGTTCCTAGTCTAATTCTCACCCAACCTCTCATCCTCACCCACACCAGCCTCCGGGATGACCAACGCCGCCGCGATCGCGCGCGTCTTTTCCGTCGTCGCCACCTGCATAGGCGTCTTTCCTCTTCTATCCCTCGCGTTCGCCGCCGTCGCGTCCGCCGCCCCCACCGCGCGCACGCACGCTGCGTCCCCGCTCGCGCACGCCTTGTGCAGAGGCGTCTCCCCGTCCGCGTCCACCGCCCCCGCGCTCGCTCCTGCATCGAGTAGCACGCGTACCACCCCCGCGTGCCCGCCCGCACACGCCTTGTGCAACGCCGTCGCGTCACCCGCCCTCGTCCTTGCGTCCACCTCGGCGCCGAGCGCCAAACACGACTCCACGCACTCCACGCTCCCACTCCTCGCCGCGTGATGCATCACTCGGTACCCGTGCGCGTCCGACTCCCGCACCGCCGTCATCGCCCCCACTTTCGATCGCTCCAGCGCCCGCCGCATTCCCTCGACGTCCCCACACGCCGCGCGTCGATGCGCCGACCGATCGAACGTGCACTCATCCAGCGTCTGCGTCGTCGACGACACCGGTCCTCGTCCGCACCCACACCGCCCACCACCGACACCGATCGCACACGCGCGTCCACACGTCCACCGTCCGTCGCGCGCGTCCATCGCGCGCGCGCCGGCCGCCGTCTGCCGCGCGTCGTCGCGCGCGTCGTCGTTCGCGCGGTCGCGGGTCGATTCGAATGACTCGAATCGAGTCGTCCCCTCGTCGACGAGTCCTGAACCGTTGAACCGTTTATCCGACAAACCAAGCTTTGTGGACACATTTATTTTTTGGTGATAATTTTCCATTTTTTGCATCGTTTGTATAGTATAAAGGTACGTTTGAACGCATAGTACAAACAAGAAAACAGATGCGCGTTTGAAACGAATGACCTCGAACGCGCGCGTCGGCGCGCGCGGGACGGCGCACGTCGACGCGCGCGACGTCGCTCGCGATGGTGACGACGATGGTGACGACGATGGCGACGATGGCGACGACGCGTCGCGCGTCCGTCGATGGGAGACGCGCGGTGCGAGGGACGGCGAGAGGCGCGCGGGCGTCGTCATTCGGACGGACGAACGGGCCCACGGGGGCGCGCGCGGGGACGACGCGCGCGACGCGATCGGTGGACGGACGCGGGGACGTGCGCGCGAGAGCGAGCGAAAGAGACGCCGTGGACGCGCGAGAGATGGTGGCGGCGGCGGGAGAGGCGATGGCGAGCGATGAGACGGAGATCGAGGCGGTGGTGCACGCGACGACGGCGAGGAGCGAACGCGGGGCGAGCGGGGGCGAGGGAGGGGTCGAAGTCGGACGCGCGGCGAGGTACATGCGAGAGTTGATCAAGAAACAGGTGAATTCTAATCATCTCGCGCGAGCCGGCTCGATCACGGATTCGTCCGTGTTGAGAAGAAAGGGGAGGTTAAAGGAACAAGACGCGCTCATCGAGTTCATCGTCGATTTGCACAAGACGCACACGACGGAGGAGGTTTTCACCAAGTGCGAGGCGTGGATCGACGAGGTGTTGGAATTACCGAAGGAGAAGCGAATGTTTAGTAAGCTGTCGCGAATGGTACCGGCGGTCGGGTTTTTCTTTCATCGGTTGCCGCTGGTCAAGGCGCTTCGAGAGTATGACGAATTTTCATCCCTCTCCAAGCGTCGATACGTGTTGCCGAATTTCGCCGAGGTGAGGCACATTTTAAACATCGCCCAGGTGCACGCGTCGAGTAAGGACGTGCGGCTGGTGACGTTCGACGCTGATGGGACGTTGTACGCGGACGGCATGCACTTTGAGGACGATAACAACATGATCGATAAGATTATTCAACTTATGGAACTCGGCATTCACGTCGCCATCGTCACCGCGGCGGGGTATCCGGGAGAACCCTCCAAGTTTGAGGGTCGACTGAAGGGTTTGGTGGATGCGTTCGAGGCGCAAGCGCTTCCGAAAGAAGTACGTCAAAAGTTTCACGTCATGGGGGGTGAATGCAACTACCTCTTGCGCGTGAACGACGACTATCGTCTCGAATTTGTCCCCTCCGAGGAGTGGCACAGCGAGCACATGTACGACTGGAGAGATAACGAAGACGTGCGCGTATTCCTGAATCGCGCGGAGAACTTTCTCATCTCGTACGCGAAGCACCTCAACGTTCAAGTGGACGTATTACGCAAGGAATACGCAGTCGGAGTCATTCCAAAGGGTGACACCATTTATGAAAACTTGGAGGAGATGGCGCTGGCGTGCCAGGCTGAGCTGAGCGACGCGAAGATCCCGTTTTGCGCTTTCAACGGTGGAAACGACGTTTTTGTCGACGTGGGTAACAAGCATATCGGTCTTCAGGCGCTCATGAAGCACTTGGACGTTGCTGGGTCGCAAACCTTGCACGTGGGCGATCGATTCACTCTCACGGGTAACGACGCGAAGGTGCGAGAAGCTGCGTCCATTTTGTGGGTGGCGAGCCCAGACGAGACAACCTTCTTCATGCGTTTGCTCTATCGCGATATTCTCAACGCTCGAGTTCTTTGAATGCATTTTTGGCATTATTTCTGAATACAAAACGCAAGGCTGTATACTAATGAACTACTTAAAATAGTGCATGAAGTAGTCAAAATCGGCTCGCCTCCTCCATGGCTATCTTTGCCGTCTCTATTTCGCTCGTCAATTGTCCGAGACGTCGCTCGAGCGCCACAAGCTCATTATTGAGGAGTTTCGATCTTGTTTGCCAATACGCGACTTCATCCACCGCGCGCATGGGATACCAGCCGAACAGTCGCGATAATAAACCACCGAACGCCCACTGCGTCAACATGGAGAGCAATGCGTGTGCCAACAAAAAGCTGACAAAAAAGAGTCCAACTTTCGCCGCTTTCGAACACAGAAAACACACTTTTTGCACGCTGTCCATTTGCTTCATCTCGTTTGCAGTCTCTGTTTTAGAGCTCTTCACAAAACTCTTGAGCGGCGCGAGCATATTTCGTACAATGTCTTTAGAAGACTCTGGAATTTTCAACTTGTTGACGTCGACAATCTCCTGAGGAGCAACATCCTCAGCTTTCTTCTTCGGACTGATATCATTCATGATGATCTTGACTATTTTTGCTATGATTTCTTTGCTTTCATCCATCACACTGTTCACGATCAATCCTTTCATCATCGTAGACTTTGTGAAGATGACCTCTGTTCCAACAAATAGAGAACACTTTCGCTCACCGATGGGGCGAAGAATCCAGTGCGCCTCGACACGGAAATAATCACCATACGGTATATCTGTTTGCACTTGTGAAGTGCTGAAGACAAGTGTATTATCCTCGTATATAGAATAATATTGCGTTTGGTGGCAGCGCGTTGATTTCGGACCAAACTTTTGCTTGACCGGGACTGTAAACATCATTTCTCTAGCGCAACCGCCTCGCGTCTTACTACGGATCCAATCGGTGATGGAACAGTCAGTCTGCTCTAATGCAGAAGATATTTTTGGTTGAAGGATGGTGCGTGACTTATTCGACCAAACCGCCGAAAAAAACTCTTCTATTGAGCAGTTGAGTTGACCCTCGTACGTTTTGATTGACGTGGACGAAAGCGAGGGAGGTTTTCCTGGAACTCGCGCTGTCGGCGCATTTCCAAAGTCACCAATCTCATCATCGAATTCATCGTCGTCATGCTCTTCCTCTATCGCATCAGACGTCTCGCTCTTGGCGGATGTGTTTTCAATGGTCGATTGCGGGGAAGTCGTAGCGACCTTGTCACTTCCGTCAGCGACCTCGTCGACGTCAGATCGCAACGACACGTTGGACGCAAATAATTTTCCGTAATGCGACACCTTGGCCCATTGCTTACACAGAAAGTTAAAAGATCTCTCCGGAAAAATGAAAGATGTGAAGAATTCCGTCCGTCCCCGGTACGTGATCTCGATGGCGTTTGGAAATACCATCGCCGTCTTGGCTCTGTTGATGAGAGTGATTTCACTAAACGGAATGGTTCGCAACTTTGTGTACCCGAACACGTTACTGTAGAAGCACACGTAATTTTCGAACACGTACATCTTTCCCTGCAATAAAATCTTATGATGCAGCGCGCACATGTAATCCATCTCCAACTTTTCATCCTCTGGAACGTCGAAGAGATTTCGTAGGCGCCTTTCCGCCGCTTCTCGCTTAGTCATGTACGTATTCGTCGTCTCTACCGGCCCGTCCGCCCGCTCATCGATCACTCCGTTTATCGGACTCCCCAGCGCTCGAGATTCTGTCTGCCGCTTCGTCGTCAGCGCGCTCACCGACCTCGACGGCGTCGCCTCGGCGCTCGACGACGCGACGCCGTCGGCCCACGTCTCCTCCTCGACGCCCTCCTTCTCTTTCCTCTCCATCGGCGTCCGCGCGCTCTGCGCTCGTCGAAGGAGCATCACCATGGAATCTTCCTCCTCACCGTCGTCGTCGTCCATCACCGCGCGCACCGACGACGACGCGTCATCGTTGTAGTCGTCGTCAGCCTCCAAATTCGCGCCAATCGGCATGTCGGCAAAGTCGTCGATCTCGTCGCTCTCGTCGTCGCGCGCGACGAGCCTTGATCACGTCGACGCGCGAGATCAATCGCACGCGCGCGTGCGCGTTCTTCCGGCGCGCGCGCCCGCGTGCGCGTTCTTCCGGCGCGCGCGCCCGCGTGCGCGAGGATGGACGCCGAACCGAGCGCGCGCGGGACTGCCGACCGCAGTGAGCCGCGCTCGGACTCGGGTGCCGACGATGACGCCGATGGCGCTCGCGCGCGCGTTAGAGACGACGCAGACGATGGACGGAGGGAGAGGAACGCCCGCGCGATCGCGCGGGTGGCGAACGACGCCGAGAGCGACGAGGACGCGACGCGGTGAAAGGGGCGATGCAGGCGATGAAGGAGACGACGGGGTGCGGGACGAGGGCGACCGAACGGTGAAGATGGCGCGCGTGAGTCGCGAACGGGTGTTGGAATCGTGCGCGAAGACGTCGTTGGGGATGCTCGTCGTCGGTTTGGGGGCGAGAGCGGCGAGTGGGGCGGTGCCGGTGGCGGCGACGGGAGGGAACTGGAACGAGACGCTGCCGCTGTTGGGGAACGGCGACACGAGCGATGTCGCGCTGAGCGCTTTGGCCGCCGCGACGGCGGTAACGCTGGGAAGAATCGCGTTATTACAGGTGTGGGAAGAATTCGCGGCGAGCACGGATCGTTCGAACGCGCAGGTGCTGGGGGTATTGGAGGGAGCGGGCGACGTGGCGCAGGTCGCCGTACTTCCGGCGCTCGGAGAGGAAGTTTTGTTTCGAGGCGCTTTGCTTCCGGCGATCGGTGGGATTCCTGGGGTGGCCGTGTCGTCGGTCATTTTCGGCGCGCTTCACGTAGGCGGCGGGAGGAGCGCGGCGTTCGGGGTTTGGGCGACCGCGGTCGGGGCGTGTTACGGCGCGTGCGCACTGAACACGGGAAGCGTCGTCGCGCCCGCCGCGGCGCACGCGCTCGCGAACATCGCATCCGCCACTTATTGGAACGCGACGCGTGCTGAGAAAGGAAGAGCTCTCTTGGAGGAGGAGACAGCGAAAGAAGATTAAGACTAGACGATAGTAGGTGTTCAATTTAAAAAAGTCTCAACAGAGTTGCATTTTTTTTCAGTCGGCGTGTGGTCTCGCAGGACCGCCGTTTTGTTGATACATTTGCCTCGTCTCTCGTAGGACGTGCCGCACGATGAACATGTCAGCGACGAATATGGCGAACATGCCCGCCGCTACCGGGACGCATAGCGTCAAAAAGAGGATGGAGACGTTACTCAACTTTAACGTGCCGTGGAGATACTCGTACGCTCTCTTCCCTAACATCGGCACCGCGTACAGTGAACGTAACAGTTTCGAAAACCAAACGGCGTGAAAGAACGATCGCGAACGCACTTTTCTGTAATCCTTCCTCGCGAAACTCACGATAGCCTCCACGCTCCGATCCCCGCTCTCGTATTCGTACATCTTTCCATTCTTGAACAACACAATCATCGGATACGCCTTGACTCCTATGCGTTTCAGGAGTATTCTATTCTTCGGTCCCTCCACGCGTCCGACGTGAAGTTCCCCCTCCAGCTCTCTCGCCACCTCTTCCCACGTCGGCGCGAGCGCGACGCAGTGTTTACACCACGACGCGTACACCTTGACGAGCACCGGCGCGCCTCGTCCCACCGTCTCGTCGAAATTCGTCTCGCTCAGTTCCATCACCTCTCCGTCCGGTCCTCGCCGATCGAACGCCGCCACCGCGCTCTCCGACGCGGACCGACCCTCCCCCGAGGCGACGCCGCACATCACCGCCACCGCGCACGCGACCACCGCGACCACCGTCCTCCACCGTCGACCTCGCGACGTCGACATCATCGCGCGTCGCCGCGCCTCCGTCCCGATCGATCGTCACACCACACCCACCACGACCACCACACCCACCGTCGCTCTCGTCTCGCGCGCGCGCAGTCGTCGTCGTCGTCGTCGTCGTCGTCACCGCCTCTCACGCCCCCGTCGACGTCTGCGGCGTCCGAGTCCAGTCCAGTCGAGTCGAGTCGAGTCGAGTCGAGTCGAGTCGACGCCTTCACGGGAGGCGTGGTGCACTCGGGACGGTGTGGGACCGTCCCGGCGTATGTTTCAATAGTGTAACGCGAGAACGCGCATCATTCGCTGGATTGGAAAAGCATCCACCCAAGGTCCGGCGGAACGGTTCAGATGGATGATCGGTGAATAGATGGACTCCTATGTGATTGAATTAAAATGTATTTTTATATATGTAGATACTCTTTCATAGATATCAAATACGATGTATGCGAGCGCTAAAAAGTTGCTTCGGCCTGCGATGTATCCGCGCCCCCGAGTCGGCGCTCGGGTCTCCGATCGGGTCGAGTCGTCGACGCCTTCACTCCTCGGTCGCGACCAGGGCGCGTCGTCAATCCGCGTCTGCTCGGCACCGCGCGCGCCCGGCGTATCTCTCGACGCGAGGACACCGCGCGCGCGGCGCTCGCACGAGTCGAAACTCCGTAAAACGTCGCGCGGCGATCGCCACCGATCGACGCGATCGAACGTCCCGCGACGGGCGACGATCGCCGCGCGCGCGCCATGTTGGCGAAACCGACGAATGCGCCCGCGCGCGACGTCGTCGTGCGCGACCACAGGGAATCCACGGGGGCGCAGCGCGTGGAGCGGAAAAAAGGTGCGCGCGTGGGAGACGGGTTTTTGTGTCGCGTACCGTCTCGCGCGCGTCGTCGCGACGTCTCGCGCGCGTCGGACCCGGACGGACGGATGGCGTGACGCTGGATGATGGGTCGGTTGACGCGCGCGGCGTGGGGGGGATATCCCCACGGGGGCGCGCGCGATGGGGTCGTGGATTGTGTGTGTGTTGACTTTATGTACACGGTGGTCGTGTGTGTTCCAATATGTGGTTTATACACACAGGATGGCTTTTATGTACAAAGTGGATCACCGTGGGGAAATATCATCCATCCAGCGCGGCGAAAAGTGGAAAGATATTTTGCAATCCACCGTCATCCGACTCGGACGACGTGTCGCTCGGGTGGGGGGGTGGAAGGAACGAGAAGGAACGAAGGAACGAATGACTGACGCGAACGACTGCCGTGTTTTCTCGACGTAGGTGTGGCGTGGACGGAAGAGGAGCATAAGAACTTTCTGATCGGGTTGCAAAAACTCGGGAAAGGGGACTGGCGCGGCATCTCGAGACACTTCGTCACGACGAGGACGCCGACGCAGGTGGCGTCTCACGCGCAAAAGTACTTCATCAGGCAAACGAACGTGAGCAAGCGGAAGAGACGGTCGAGTTTGTTTGATATCGTCGCCGCGCCGACGGAAGATGGTGAACCGGGGTCGATGGTGGTGCAGAGAGCCACGACGAATGGGTCGCACAAGTCAAACGGTTCGACGAAGGCGAACGGCGTGCACAAGTCAAACGGCGGAGTCCACAAGAACCATCATCATCACACTCACCACAACGGTCATGGGAATGCGCACACTAACGCGGACCACGGAAATGATCTTCGTAAGGTCGACAGAACGACGCAATATTACCATAAAGCGGCGAATGGAAGCGCGTTGACTGCGTCTTTGTCCAATTTGGCTGATATGGCGTCTCGCGAAGCGCACTACGTCGCCACCATTCCACATTATCACCCTCAAATGAACGCGTGGATGCATCAAAACATGGGTCAGGACGGCGTCAAGCAAGAAAACGGAGCTCAAGTCAACGTTGACGGCGCGGAAAACGCCGCGATGTCACCCATGGTTGGCGTCATGGGCATGCCGTACGGGATTCCTCCATCGATGCAAGCGCACATGTTTGACGCGTACAACCAAGCCATGGCCCAATACATGGCGCAGTTGCAAGCGATATCGACGCAACAAGGTGACGGAATGAGTCGAGTGAATCATATCAACCAAATGAATCAGATGAATCAAATGGCTTGGATGGCTCAACAAAACATGGCGTACCAAGTGGCGGCGCAAGACTACGCCGTGGCTACCCAACCGGAGGCGCCGAATGGACGAAACGTCAACTTTTGCCGACCAACCGCGATATACGCCGCGAAATTGGCACAAGAAGGTCAACAACCTCGAAATCCGGCGAGCGGCGGAGCTTAAAAAAGCGAGTCGCCGAAACAAAGAACCAAGATCAATGTACCAACAGCGCACGCACGCACGCACGCAATGTACACCCTCAAAGTCACGCACATTCACCTTCACTTGTACGATCACGCACTCTCGCGTGAATCACGAATTGTTGTACCTTACTCGCAACATCGGACGCAGTTCATCGGGGCGTACCATCTCTAGAACTAGAAGTATCGGATGTAAGGATCATGAGCACATCTAAAAGCGAGCGACGTACATTCCGCGAGGCAACGTATGTCTCCGAGAGAGAAGAAAACCTACCTCATTTTTTGGACGTGACCGACATGAATAGCCTCGCGAGAAGGAAAATTCAAGACAGAGAAGCCGCCTTGTTGCTGCGCGAGTTCAAGTGCCTCGAGCGGCAGTGCGCGGATGGGTTCTTGCTCAAGAACTTGTCATTGGCTGAGGGCGACATATCGAGATGGCGGTTTCAACTCGACTCTTCATGTTTCGACACGTCATGTCCCGGCGGTAAAACTCTCGCAGAAGATCTCGAGAAGCTCAAGGCGAGCCACGGTACGGATAACATTCTTGTCGAGGTTTCTTTCCCGCACGGCGAGTGGCCAGTATTCGCGCCACTTGTCCGCGTTGTGAGGCCGCGCTGCGTCTGGTATACCGGTCACGTGACGGCTGGAGGAGGCATATGTCTTCCAACTCTCGTCACCGGGATCGAGAACGGTTGGAACTCTTCGATTTCGCTCGCTACTATCGTTGAGCTTGTGAAATGGGCGATGATTCACTGTGACACGACGCTTATTGAGACGGTGAACGGTCAACAACTCGCGGGACCTCTACGAATCGATTTAGATGAAACATATTCTTACGATGTGCTGAGCGAGTATTCTGAGTACGCCGCTTTAGCTGCATTCGATCGCGCCGTCGTACATCATCGAGTCCACGGATGGTAGCGCCTAGGACTTTGGGAAATTCACCACACGGGACGACCACTCGTCGTTGATGATTTGAGAAATACTCTGCACGCGTTGACAAATTTCATTCGAGTGCTTCGGATCGAGATACTTTCCAAACTTGGCTGCGAATTTGTCTGGATGCCAACGCAGAGACGCCCGCTTGAACGCCCTTCTGTACGCGGCTGATGACTCCTCGTGTTTGGATTCCTTGTTTGCATCGCGTCGTTTGGTCCACCTTTCCAACGCAGCCATCTGCGTGAGCATGACGCTCTCGTCCGGTGGCCATGGAATGTCGCACATCTGAATGACGACGTGCTTTGAAGAATCGCTGAAACGTATTTTCTTGATGCGTTCATCGAGCTTTGACCACGAAGATTCGTACAGCGACCATGCGTTCATCAAAGCATACGCCTCGGCTTCGCCGCTGATTTGAGCATCTAAAGCTTCAGTCATGGCCTCAGCCGCGCGTTCAGCCGCGCGCTCGGCGTCTAATTGACTCGTACTGTATGCATTTTCGATCGTATCCATCTCCGTTAGCCTGCGCCTGATTTCCTCCATCTCCGCCTCCATCTCCGCTCGCCTCGCGCGTTCCTCCTGCACCTCTCGCACCCGCCGCATTTGTTCCTCAACTTCGCGTCTCGCCCGATTACCGCGAGCGAGCCGCCGTCGGGATATCTCACGCTCATTCGCCGCGAATTCGGCCGCGTTCGTCTCCTCGTCCTCGTCCTCATCCGTCGACTCCATCTCCCCGCGTCGGCGCAGACTTTGTCTCCGAAGCGGATTGTAGTGCCCCATCCCCGTCCGTCCTCGTGCGTGTCTCCCCACCGATCGCCGCACGCGCCCGTTCGAACGCTCGCGTCGATTTTTTTCCGCGCGCGTCTCGCCGATCACGCGTCGCCGCGCCCCCCTCGCGGGTTCGAACCGCGTGCGTTTCGCGCGTGGTGACGAGTAACGCACGACGGACGCCAAGCGCAGTCACCCCGTCACATCGCGTCGCGCGCGAACGCACCGATGGACGGATCGTACGCGGTGCGCCCCCGCGCGCGCGCCAAGGGAAACGATGCCTCGAGATCGGTGCCGCACCCGCCGGGGTACGACCCGCGCGCGCGCGGTGGTGAGACGACGCGCTCGCGCGACGCCGATCGAACGACGAGCTCGACGGGGACGACGACCACCGCCGCGACGATGGACGAGAGCGCGATGGAGCGCGAGCGGAGCAAGCTCAGGGAACGACGCGCGTTTGCCTTTGCGAAATCATCCATGAGTTCGATCGCGATGATGGTGTTCATGATGTGGATGAGCGGCAACTCGGTGCAAGTGTTTAGCATCATGGCCGTCTTCGGCGGCGTGGCGCAGACGACCAAGGCCATCTTACACTCCAGGGCGACGTTCGAGAGGTTCGTGGACGGCGATAAGAACGTGAGCGTGGCGGTGCCGAGATTGATGTTTTGCGGGATACAGTTGATCGGACTGTATCTGGCGCTGAATAAACTCAACAACATGGGACTCTTGCCGACGCACGCGTCGGACTGGGTGAGCGGGATGAAACCGCCGCGACAGCTAGAGCGCGCGTACGGCGGCATGGAGTTGTGATCGATACGCGAGTGATTCGCATCAAGTCGACGAGCGCGTCGTCTCGTCGGTAGTCGTAGCTTTTAATTCCAAATTTGAAACAATAGTCTCGTGCTTCGTCGGCGTTCAAATCACGAGACACCTCAGCTGGAAGGCACTCGTCGTCGCGCGTCGTGTCGAAGCGCCCGTACCGCGAGAGCCCGCCAAGAGTGAAGGGAGCGCGAGATGTCATCTCTGATCACGTCCAGACTGGCGCAAGAGCGCAAGGACTGGCGCAAAGACCACCCGCACGGTTTCATCGCGAAACCATCGACGACTCGGGACGCCAAAGGTGACGTGACGACGAATCTGCAGGTGTGGGACTGTAAGATCCCAGGGAAGCCCGACACGCCCTGGGCCGGAGGGCTGTATCCGCTCAGGTTGGAGTTCGGACACGATTACCCGGCGAAACCTCCCCGGGTGGCGTTTCCAGCTGGATTCTTTCACCCAAACGTGTATCCAACCGGCAAGGTGTGCTTGAGCATTCTGAACGAAGAGAAGGGGTGGAAACCGTCCGTCTCCATCAAGCAAATTTTGGTTGGAGTGCAGGAGTTACTGGATTCGCCGAACATGCACGATCCAGCGCAAGCAGAGGCGTACGATCAGTTGCGGCGATCGAAAGCAAACTACGTCAAGCGCGTCAAGGAACAGGCGAAGAGATACGGTAGTCACTCCGGTGGAGCTGGCGATGAAATCGTCGTTCTGTGAGGGAATTCATTCATGCTCTTAGTTTGTAACAATCAAATTTTAGTGGTAGCATACATTCTCCGACTCAAATGGAGTCATCATCGCGCGCTTCATCACACACCACGTTTTAGTCAAGCGTTTCATCGTGCAGGTGCTTGAGAAACTTCATCATGTCCAGATAATCCGCGCACGAGTAAGCCTCCTTGTTCGCCTCGAACAGTTGCAAAATTTTGTGTAAACGCTTTCTGTCCCGCTCGGGTGAATATCCCTCTTTGGCGAGCAAATACTGTCTAAGACGCCGGTAGTCCGCCTCCATGCCCATTGGATCATCGTAACGTCTGTCTTCGATCATGGCTGAATTTTCCCACGCAATTCGAAGATCTTTCAACAATTCAGGAATCGAAACTTGGATTTCAACTTCATCGAGCAGAAACTTGATGGTTTCGAAATCTATATTTTCAGCCGCTTGATGCGCGAAGAACTTTTCTTGTTGTCGCAGCGGAGAGTGAACATCTTTCCAAAAGCATCTCAACGCACTCACGTTTGAACAGAAAATTGCGCTCTCGACGTGCGATCGATCCACCTGGATACCGTTATCAATCAACCAGCGCACTATATCTGCGCCATGAACAGTGCTCCAATTATTTATCAATGTGGTGAGGTGATTACTCGTCGGCACCGCCCCTTCCTTGGCTAGGAACTCCAAGTAAGGCACCATCGAATGTGAAATCAACCCAGTGTTGATTAGAAATTCGGTATAGAAATCAGGAAAGACGTTTGGAGAAGGAAAGTATTTGGCTCTGTTGTCGTTGAAAATGTCTTTAAAAATCTCAAACTTGTCCGTTCGCATCGCCCATCTCAGAGCATTTCTCGCGTCGTACTGAACGTTGTTGCTTTGCATCCAACGAAAAGATTCTTCAGCTTTCGGATTCTGAAACAGTTTCTGCATCGTCGAAGAGTAAGAGGAGGTCAAACAAGACCAAGAAGGGTTGTTGTCGATGCAGCTCTTGCATTGCGCGAGCACCGCATCGAGCGTGCAGGTACAGATCCCCGGTTCACGGACGCAACGAGTTTTCGTCTCTGGTGCCTTCTTCGGTGCTGTTTTAGCTTTCTTCACCTTTGAAGCGCGCGACGCATTGCTCGCGGCGTTACCACCCTCTGCCATTTTTGTTTTCTTTTTCTGCTCACCGAGCGCGTCGGTCGTGTCGCGAAGTCGAGCGACGCGCGTCGAGAAGTGTCGGGCTTTTCTGCTTTCTCGGATTTCATGACGAGCGCATCGATTGAACAATGTGAAAAATCCATCGCTCGCGATCTGCAGTTCTTCTAATGAGCTGAAATCGATATTTCATCTCAGAGCTATTATTTCTAAATTGCTATTTTACATTTGAGCGATGATGATCAAGCGCTACGCCGTCTTTGGACGCATGGGACGCAACGGCATCGCTGATCCATCAGAGGTCCGCGTGAACTCAAACAACACCGCCGGAGATCTGTAGATACGTATGAGGAGCCAGTATAGGCGCTCTTCCAATAAGAAGTCGCGTACTTGACGAGCGCTATAAATATCGCTGCATAGTGATATGAGGCGATGCGTCGAAGGTAAATCGATGTGCTGAATACTACCGACCAAATTATTCGTGAATCCTCTCACGATCGACGACAGCGTCAAAATGTATACGACATACACACCAGTGAGACCACCGACAAACTGGCTGAATGTGGCGAAAACGCCGGTAGGAACTTCAGAAGATATCAGGACGATTTCTGGACCGTTTTCGAACGCGTGACAAGGCTGCCACCAATTTAGGCGTTGACGTCCATTCGTGGATGTGCCGCGTTTTGCCGTCACGTAAGTGCCACAATCGACCGACCACCACGGCGCCGTCGAATTGATACTGTTCAGAGCTAGTGTACAGCTTACGCTTTGCTCACTCGAATATTTCGGCACCGGTCTACCTTTTCCGTGTAAATGCCACACTCGTGGGTAAATATCTTCAAGGAAAACATTTATCTGTTCTCCGTTTATCACTCTGATCAAGGCTTCCGCTTCCTCCTGCGAAAACTCGTAATCGATGCCATCGGAGTACAAAATGGGATTGTCCAGGGGTAGGTGACGTTTAAATATCCAACCTGTGTTTAGACTGGCACCCTTTGAGAGTGACTTTTTCAGAGCTTCGATCGACGGTGGAGGCATTGACCAAACCGAATCGCTGTCTCGTGCGAGGCATACTTCTTGAATCTGACCCGGTTTGTTTATCAGTGGCATCGGAGCATCTGTTCGTAATGCCTGCCACGACGCAGTTTGAATAGTTTTCCTAAAACCACCGTCGAAGATGGGGTACGTGAAAGTGTTCTCAGCTCCGATCAAACTCATGTTGAAGCGTACGTCGTACACCGGATTGATGTCAACTTGTGGGTTGGACGTGCTGAATACGAAGAACGGCACCACTAGCAAGCTGAAGATGATTGTGAATAGACCGCCTCCTTCGAGGAACACTTTTTTCCACCACGGCTGCGGTGCTCCGAACGGGTGATATTTTCTGTACGTGTTGTTACGCACGTTGATTCTGAACAAATCCCGCGAGATATTCTCGAGCTTTAACCAATCGTAAAGATCCAGGGCGCTATCCGTGCACGCGTACTCGAGCAAGACGCGTAACTCGTACATGAACGGTATGGAAAAGTACGTCATGAAAGCACCGAACGAAATTATATCAGATCGTTGGAAAATCAAGCTGTTTGTGAATACTTCGGCGGGGAAGCCAGAGCGAATTTGCCGGGCCCCTAGCACGAAGGATACAGACTTTACCAAGAAGAAAAACTGTAAATACGAATGATGAGTCGTTGTATTGTTGTGGTAAATCCTCAAAAGAAATGCAACGAACCCGGCGTACGTCAAGTAATGATAGAAGACTTTAGCAACCTTTGCTTTCTTCATGTAAATGACTCCGTCGGCGACGATGAGCACCAGACAGACAAACACCGAGACGACGTAGTCAATTTTGAACAAGCCTTGATAGTAGGTTTCCACCAGCGCATCGGAGTCAGAGTCCACGGTGCTTTGGTAGAAGATAGCGACGAAAATGATTGCCAAGATATCAAAGCAAAGCGTTGCGGTGTAGAAATCTTGCCCCTCTTGATGGAAACCGCGAACCGATGTGAGACCTAGCGGCAGAGCGTCCGCATCGCCGGCGGCTTCTCGCAGCTGCAAGGCTTTCAAAGTTTTACTCACTTCGGCACTAGGGCACAACAGTGACGTAGACGCAAGAATACGAAATATCGCGACGGAGTGTTCTGGATCGTTCTGCAAACCTTCAGCGTCTGCTTGGACGAATTCAAGCGTGTAGTACGTTGATGGCGCGTCGCCAGACAACATCTGATGACTGACGAGAGCTTCGTTCACGCGCGCTGTCATGTCATCCCAATCGGTCAGTGTGCTTTTTTCTGATAACACAGAAAGTGACACGAATGAAGGTCCGTACTCCGCCTCTTCAGTCAAGATGCGCTGAAAGAAATTATCAGCTTCCGCCAGAATACTTCGCGACACCTCAATGTGCAGAGGCGAAGACTCTGCATCCGTGTGGAGCTCGTAAGTGCCAATGTTAAAATTCTTCAATCGTGAAAAGATGGCATCAATAGCGAATGATCTTTCGTCGTTCTCATCATCTGGCTCATCCGTCTTTGCGTTGTCAACATGCACAAGAGTTTGTTGCGCGTTGTGATGTATCATCACGACAACGTACGCCATGAATGCACCAATCACGTTGGGTATAAACGCAACATTCGCAGTGGAAAACCCGAATATCAAAGGTACGTACGAGCACATCGTCACATCCGTACACTGAAGAGTGCATGGAATCGTCAAGACGTATCCAATCAACAATATCGACTCCGCATAATAGAGAATCAAACGCCAGAATCCATGCGGTACCTTCGGGTACGCCATCAATCCATATGCGAGTATGGATGTTGGGAAAACGATTGTGACGAGGGAAAAATCGATAGCAAATGACAGGAGCATGAAAAAGTAAGACATCGAATAATGAGGCGCTGCGATCCACGGCCATGTCTTGAGAAAAGCTCCGAACACCAGACCAAACGTCGAGCTTTTATCCATGAGCCAAATGTGAAGCAGCGTTGTCAACGTCTTTTCCTTGTCCTGCAAGCTCTTTCGCATGTTCATCTCATACTCGTGGATGTTCTCTGCATTTGAATCGGCTTCTTCTTGTGGAAGGTCATCTTCAAAACCCTGATAGTCCGTCACATCTTCTTCCATCCACTCATCAGCGAGGTCATCGGGATCACCGCCTTGACCTCGTCTACGACGCAATGTGTCACTAGGGGGTTTGCGGTCACCTGTGTGGCGTCGTGGACTACCTTGCCTACGACTTTCGACGGCTAAAATTTCTCGCGATAAGGTCGTGATTTCATCTCTGATATCCTCGACTCGTCGACGTCGATTATCTTTTTCCTTCATCTTTGCCAAACACGCAGAGAGACTTTCGCGGACCCAACCGTGTTTGAGAGCGTCGTTCACGATCTGCTCAGCTTCGATCGACTGACGCATCATGACCATCGCCGCTTTGTATTTTGGTTGAGTGATGATACTCCGCAGGAGGTGAACGACGCCAAAAATGAACAAATCTGGAGAAAGTTGTCC
>Ga0181577_10000074_pt1 | contig 70044 bp, 63 predicted proteins | sample 101ome_21_FD_132468 | JGI IMG/M metagenome (GOLD analysis project Ga0181577, IMG submission 132468) | Coastal salt marsh microbial communities from the Groves Creek Marsh, Skidaway Island, Georgia - 101413BT metaG (megahit assembly) | ecosystem: Environmental > Aquatic > Marine > Intertidal...
CCCCTGTTCAATGAGCGTTTAGCGAGCGTGACTACTAAACGCAAATTGGACTCAATCATCTGCTTTCTTGAATTATCATTCCCCTTTACAATTTCTCTCGCCAGCCTTATCTCCTCATTAGCCGACAACAAGGGCGTATGCCCTATCTCATTAAGGTATATAGTGGTTGGATCCAGCTCAGCATGACTCTGTTTTTCACTGTAACCAGATGCTTTACTGGACTTACCCACGAATTGATTTGCTTTTGATTTACTAGCTGCTTTTGACTTTCTTGAGGGCTGTTTTAAAGAGCTGACTTTCTGAAGCAGATAAGTCTTTTGCAGGCTTTTTTTATTTTTTGAAGAGAGTGACGGAGTGTCTTCTATTTTGTCCATTCCTAGACTCCTTTTCCAATTCACCAATCCCAATCTGCTCAAGAGCCTACACTTTCACCCTTCAAGCATGCCTCGTACTAGCACACTTTAGTATAGTACGATTTCAATCCGTCGCTAATTTTTTTGTTTGATTTGGAATAATTTTATTAAAACCTAACGTGGCGGCAAATAAGCTTGCGGATCAACGGGGCTGCCTGCCAACCTTATTTCGAAATGGAGCATGTTTCTGTCTATACCTGTGGAGCCTAAATTGGCTATCTGCTGACCTCTGCTGACCCTGTCTCCCTCATTAACATTAATTGAACTGTTATGCGCATAAGCACTTAAAAACTGGTCATTATGCTTGATGATAACCAGCTCGCCATAACGCAAAAGACCACTCCCCGCATAAACCACTTCACCGGACTCTGCCGCCAACACTGGGTCACCACTGTTACCTGCGATATCGATGCCTTTATTTTCATTATTATTACTTGAAAATGTGCCAACTATATTGCCTTGAGCCGGCCAGACCCAGCGTAACAGGCTGCTGTTTGTTTCTACTGGTCGAGTCTGGGCATTTCCTGTCGCATTTCTGCTTATGGTTTGTGTCTGGGTTTGACGTATATTTGTGGCAGAACTGATAGCTGGCGTATTTTTAAGATCCAGGCTCAATTCCTGTCCTGGGAAAATAGTATAGGGTTCCCGGATATTGTTGGCCAAAGCCAGCGCCTGATAATCGAGATCATACATCCAGGCAATTGCGTAGAGGCTTTCACCTTCATTTACCCGGTGAATGGGTCCATTCCCCAAAATCACCGTTGTACGTTGTGAAGCAATATCCTCTTCGCCAAGTTCAACAACAGGCGCACGATAACTCCCGCTTGAACAAGCTGCCAGCACTGCTGTAAAAAGTGCTATCAAAATGATTTTGAAGCTTGCCGAATATTTCATCACGAATATAAATCACCCATCAAAACTAAAACGAGTCTATCAAAACCGCTATTCAATCGGCTGTGCTTGCTTTTCGAGAAAATATACCAACAAAAATCCAAGCAAAACAAGCAGGATAAATACAATAAAAAATGAGAATGAAAAACTGTCAGTATTCAGTTCCTCCGGCCACATGGAGTAGAGTGATCCAATTAGCACACCTAATAGAAAAATAAGTGTCTGGTCTCGCCAGTGCTTTAATAAATAAGCCAGTAATTTGGAGAAGCCAATCAACCCAATTACACAGCCGGCTATAAAAGGTAGCAGGATAAGCAGGTCAATATTCCTGACAGCATTCAAAACATGTTCATATGCACCTAACAACAACAAAATAAATGCACCTGAAATGCCAGGTAAAATCATGGCGCAAATAGCAATTGCGCCACTAAAAAAAATAAACAATAAATTTACCTGAGTTTCATTCTGGGGAATAAAGTTCAAAAGCACCGCCAGTAATATTCCGGCGAAAAAAACTAAAGTCCTTTGGAAATTCCAATGCGTAATCTGCTTTTTAATGTATAAACTGGAGGCCAGAATCAACCCAATAAAAAATGACATGACATGGGCTTCATAATTATCCAGCAAATAACTGACAAAATTAGCAAATAATATAGCGCTGCTAATGATCCCTGCAAAAAGGGTCAGTAAAAAATTACCGTTGATTGCTTGCCATCCCGCTTTAGGTCCATTTGCATAAAGAATCTTCAATGCATTTACATTGCATGCCTGGATGGAAAATATAAGTTCTTCATAAATATTAGTAATGAAAGCAATTGTGCCTCCGGACACCCCGGGAACGGTATCTGCAGCTCCCATCGCCATGCCTTTCAAATACAGCAATAACCGCTTTTTATTAAAAAACTTATTATCTGTCGTCACTTAACGCTTCACCCCTTCCAGCAAGGGAACAAATATCACAGGCTCAACGCTCTCCACTTCTACTTTGCCCTTAGTCTTTCTGCACACCTGCAATTCCTGCTTTCGTGCATCCCCGACAGGAATAACAATCACGCCTTCTTCCGCCACCTGTTCAATTAAAGCTTTTGGAATTTCGGTCGCGGCCGCCGTCGTAATAATGGCATCGAAAGGCGCGTGTTGCGGCCAGCCATAACGTCCATCCGCACATTTTAACTGAATATTATTAATGCCAAGCTGGGCAAGCCGCTCTTTGGTTTTTTGCAGCAGAGGACTGATGCGTTCAATGCTGTACACTCGCTTGACCAGTTGCGCCAGGATGGTTGTCTGGTAACCGCAACCAGTGCCGAGCTCAAGCACACTTGCCCTATCTTCTTTATTATTTTTAGCCAAGGCGCTGATAACGATCTCAGTCATTCTCGCGACAATATAAGGTTGCGAAATCGTTTGATCAAAACCTATCGGCAGTGAGACATCTTCATAGGCCCGGTGAGCAAGGGCTTCTTCTATAAAAAGGTGACGAGGTGTTGTTCGTATGGCTTCGAGTACAGCTACCTGTTGAATACCCTGTTCTATGAGGCGTTGCACCAGACGCTCCCTGGTACGAAGCGAAGTCATGCCAATGCCTTCTTGCCTGATACTGCTATTCATATAAGTCTCTCATACCTTTTAGCTAAATTCCGATGGCCTTAGCTTGACCAGCTCACGCAAAAAAGAAGTTGCATAAGCGCCTTTAGCCAGACTGAACTCCAGCACAACTGTATTTTCGTCTTCTATTTTGTAGCTAAGATTTTCCGGCATGCTGCGCAAGGCTCTTCTGGCCTGTTTTAATCCAGCATCTTCCAGACCCTGTCTCATTTCATGTTCACTGGATAGCACTTCCTTTTCCAGCAAAGCACATAAACCCTCGGATAGTAATTCTCCTCCCCCCCACAATGGACCACTGGGATGAATATCTTTTTTGGCAAGCCTATCGTTTAAAATCTGGTCCCAAGCTGCCGGTTTAAAACTTGCCGAGCTACCAGCTAGACACATAAGATCACCAGCTATATAGCTATTCCATGTTTTGTCTTCAACTCTTTGAGACAAAACCTTGTTAAACAAATAAGCCCGTGCTGCAGAAAGATAAATACTGCGTTGATAACGGTCTTTAACTTTCAGTTTTCCAGAAAAAAGCTGCAAGGCTTTATCAACATTATCGCCATTAGCCCCAAAGCGTTGTTCCCCAAAGTAATTAGGCACCCCTTCCAAACTTACTTTCTGCAAGCATTGAATCAGGCTCTCGGCGCTGTCACTTAAATTACGCAGACGTATAAAAAACTGATTACTGCCATGACTGCCACGCTGTAATTTTCGTTTATTTCTTTGTATATGTTTTATCTGAATGTGCTCAGAATTTAATTGCCCTACATCACCCGCTTCTTTATTCCCCAGCTTCACACTAAACCATTGCTGAGTAATCGCCTGCTTATCTTTCATACCGGAAAAAGAAACATCCCTGCCTGGCAATCTAAAATATTGCATAAGACGCTTTTGTACGTTCTGCGTTGTAAGACCATCTTTTTCTACCAATAAAAAAAGATGCTCACCTTCCCCGTCAGGGTCAAAATTTAATACTTCCCTGACCTGAAAATCTGCGTTATGCACTTTATAGCTGGCAGTTAATGTCGGTTCGGAATAAGCATAAGCTAGCGCCTGCATATGCTTTTAGTTGTTCTGCTCTATCAATACAACGGCCTGCACAGCAATCCCTTCTCCACGACCTGTAAATCCAAGACCTTCACTGGTTGTTGCTTTGATACTGAATTTATCCAATGGCAACTGCAAGGTATCCGCCAGGGACTGTCGCATAGACTGCTGATAAGGTGCCAACTTTGGTTTTTCAGCGATAACAGTGATATCAGCATTAAGCAGGTGCCAGTTTTGCTGCTTTAAAAGCTCATAACAGTGCTGTAATAACAATAAACTGCTGACATCTTTATACATCGGATCAGTATCGGGGAAGTGCTGCCCTATATCTCCCAGAGCCAAAGCACCCAGCAAAGCATCACACAAAGCGTGACTTAAAACATCACCATCTGAATGCGCTACAAGTTTGTGCGTATGCGGTATTTCTACTCCGGCCAGACTAATATTGACAGCTTCCTGAGACTCAGAAGAAAAACGGTGCACATCAAATCCACTGCCAATTCTAAGCATCAACTTTACCTGCTTGTTCCAATAAAAATTCAGCTAAAGCCAAATCTTCCGAAGACGTTATTTTTATATTATCCCTGTGACCTTCAACCAACTTAACCGGCAACCCCAATGCTTCAATAGCTGCCGCCTCATCGGTAGCAATCTGGTTGGACGCTTTTACGCTGTTTAAGGCATCCAGTAGTAATTTAAAACGGAACAGTTGCGGTGTAGCTGCCAGCCAGTAGTCATTTCTATCCAAGGTAGACTTTACCCTAAGTGAGTTATCAGTCTGTTTTAAGGTGTCTCTTACTCTGGATGCCAGTATGCCTCCTACCGGATTATCCTCCAATTCATTAATAAGCTTATGAATATCTTCTGCTTTCACACAGGGTCTTGCAGCATCATGCACCAGAATCCAATCATCATCAGAGGCCAGAGTTTTCAGAAAATTCAAGCCATTGCTGACAGAATGCTGCCGTTCTTCGCCACCTTCCACTTGCAATACATCGGGAAAATCAGCTGACATCTTTTTAGAAAAATAGTTATCGTCCGGATGCAGTACCAGGACAATTTTTTCCAGAAAGTCCAGGCTGGTCAGAACTTCAAGAGTCCAGGCAAGCACTTCCTTGCCGTGCAATTTGATATATTGCTTTGGTATGGCCGCTGCCATACGCGTGCCAATTCCCGCTGCCGGTATGAGCGCCCAGTATCTGTGCTTCTGTTGACTTGATTGGATTGAGGAATCTGGCAATTTATTCTCTGCATGTATTTTTAAGATTTAACGGAATTGCACTGCCTGTTAAGACTAGTCAGCACTTGAGCTTCCCGCCGCGCTTTCTGCTGTTCTTTCTGCTGTTGTTCTTTCAACCGGTTGTTCTTGTTCAATAATCAGAAAGAATGTCTCGTCTTCTTCTATCAGACCCAATTCATTACGTGCATGCTCTTCAATGGCATCCATGCCGGTCTGCAATTCTTCTACTTCATTGACCAGAATGGTATTGCGTTCTTCAAGCTCCGCATTTTCGGTTTCCTGCACGCTTACCTGTTGCTCCAGGCGGGCAATATCAGCAAAACTGCCTGCTCCTATCCACAGACGGTATTGCAGAGCAATAAAAATTACTATTAATACAGCTATCAATATTTTCAAGCTGTCCCCTTACTTGTTACAGCTGTCACCAGCTCTCATCAGGCCTTTGCAAACTCCTTAATGCCCCGATAACTGGCTGCCCCAGCAAGTTCCTCTTCAATCACTAATAAACGATTATATTTTGCCACCCTGTCGGATCGGCATAGTGAACCGGTTTTAATTTGACCCGCCGAAGTGGCTACTGCCAGATCCGCAATTGTCGTATCTTCCGTTTCGCCTGAGCGATGCGAAATAACTGCGGTATAACCAGCCTGCTTTGCCATGTTGATGGCTGCCAGCGTCTCCGACAAGGTGCCAATCTGGTTAAACTTGATCAGAATCGAATTGGCCACGTTGGTCTCGATGCCCTGTTCAAGAATTCTGGTATTGGTAACGAAAAGGTCATCTCCCACCAGCTGAATTTTTTCGCCCAGCTTACTGGTTAAAATGCGCCAGCCATCCCAGTCACTTTCATCCAGGCCATCTTCAATTGAAAGAATTGGATACTGCTGGCAAAGCTCAGCAAGATAGTCCACAAAGGCTTCACTGCTGTATGACTTACCTTCACCTTTCAACTCGTATTGACCATTCCTGTAAAATTCAGATGCCGCGCAATCCAAAGCCAGACAAATTTCTTTGCCTGCTTTAAAACCCGCTTTTTCAATGGCTGTCAAAATGGCTTCCAGCGCTGCGGCATTAGAGGGCAAATTGGGCGCAAAGCCACCTTCATCGCCAACAGCTGTATTCAAGCCCTGTGCACTTAATACGGAACGTAAGGCATGAAATACTTCAGCACCGTAACGCAAGGCTTCAGAAAAAGTCGGCGCGCCAACCGGCTGAATCATAAATTCCTGAATATCGACATTGTTGTCGGCATGTTCTCCGCCATTGATGATGTTCATCATGGGTACCGGCATGGTAAACGCTGCATTTCCACCATCCAGTTCAGCGATATGAGCATATAAGCTCTGCTGTTTTGCCGATGCTGCGGCTCTGGCTGCTGCCAGTGAAACAGCCAGAATGGCATTGGCACCCAGTTTGGCTTTGTTCTCAGTCCCGTCCAGATCAATCATGGCCTGGTCAAGCGTGTTCTGTGCCAGTGCATCACTACCCAGTAGAAGATTTTTAATATCTTCATTCACGGCTTTAACCGCTTTTAATACGCCTTTACCCCCATAACGGGCTGGGTCTTTATCTCGCAGTTCAAGTGCTTCCCTGGAACCTGTAGATGCTCCCGATGGTGCACAGGCAGTACCTGTATGGCCGGACTCCAGAATCACATCAGCCTGTACTGTGGGATTACCACGTGAATCCAGAACTTCTCTGGCTTTAATGTCTTTAATGATTGTCACTAGCTTACTCTTCCCCTTTTATGTGTAATTCAATGTACTGAAAGTTATTTATTTATGCCGTATTAATTTAGGCGGTATCAATCGGCTCTTGAGATTTAATTAATTCATCGAGTGCTTTTATTTGTTGTAAAAATGCTTCTAACTTATCAAGCGGCAATGCGCACGGCCCATCACACAGTGCTTTATCCGGATTTGGATGCGCTTCCAGAAACAAACCTGCAATACCTTGCGCAATCCCTGATTTGGCCAGCGCAGTCACATCTTTGCGGCGACCATCAGCACTGTCTGTGCGGGCTCCTGGCATTTGCAGCGCATGCGTCACATCAAATAAGACCGGATAGGAAAAGCTTTTTAAAAGGGGAAATCCCAGCATATCAACCACCAGATTGTTATAGCCAAAACTGCTGCCTCTCTCACACAGCATCAGCTTTTCATTTCCGGCCTCCAGAAACTTGTTGATAATATGCTGCATTTCCGCGGGCGCCAGAAACTGTGCTTTTTTAATATTGATATAAGCCCGGGTCTTCGCCATCGCCACAACCAGGTCAGTCTGGCGCGATAAAAAGGCCGGCAACTGGATAATATCAACGACTTCTGCAACGGGTGCTGCCTGCTCAGGTTCATGCACATCAGTTAATAGTGGAACCTTATATTGCTCTTTGACCGCAGCGAGCATCTTCAAGCCCGCATCAAGCCCCGGGCCACGATAAGAATCTTTTGAGGACCGGTTTGCCTTATCAAAAGAAGCCTTGAAAATGTAAGGAATATTCAGCGACTTACAAACTTCAGAAAAAGCTGCAGCTGTTTCCAGCGCCAAAGCCTCGGATTCCAGCACATTTAAACCACCAACCAGAACCATTGGTGCATCATTGGAAATCGTAATTTCGCCTAACTGTAGTGCTTTTTGCATATGGTCTATACCGTTTAAACAGTAAAACTATGTTTGTTTGCTTTTTTCTAAAGCTGCCTTGATAAACCCCGTAAAGAGCGGATGACCATCTCTGGGTGATGAAGTAAATTCCGGATGAAACTGGCATCCCAGGAACCAGGGGTGCTCTGGCAGTTCCATAATTTCCATTAAATTATTGTCCATCGATTTACCGGAAACTTTCAGCCCTTTGGCGTCAAGCGCTTCTACATAATTATTATTGACTTCATAACGATGGCGATGTCTTTCTATAATGACATCCTGTTGATAACAGGATCTGGCTAAAGAGCCTTCCTGTAAACGACACTCCTGTCCTCCCAGACGCATGGTGCCACCCAAATCTGAATTCTCATCCCGGATTTCAGTATCGCCCGTAGACGTTGTCCATTCTGTAATCAAACCTATCACCGGATCAGCACAATCTTTATTAAATTCTGTACTGTGAGCATCCTTTAAGCCCAGCACATTCCTGGCAAATTCAATCACTGCAATATGCAAACCCAGGCATATCCCCAGATAAGGGATTTTATTTTCCCGCGCATACTTAACAGTCTTTATCATGCCTTCAATACCACGCTCTCCAAAACCGCCCGGCACAACGATCGCGTCTACACTATTAAGAACATCGGTGCCTTCTTTTTCAATCGTCTCAGCATCAATATAACGGGTCTTGATTTCTGTTGAAGTATGAATCCCTGCATGCTTTATTGCTTCAATTAATGATTTATAAGCATCAAGCAGATCCATGTATTTGCCAACCATGGCAATGACCACTTCTTTCTTTGTTGATTCGACCAGCTTGACCACTTCCTGCCACTCTGACAAATCAGCAGGTGGGCATTCAAGATTAAAACGTTCAACAACAAACTCATCAAGCCCGGTCGCATGCAGCAACAAAGGCGCCGAGTAGATAGTGGCGGCATCTCTTAAGGAAACGACCGCTCGTGATTCAACATTGGTAAACAAGGCAATTTTTTTAAGTGCCGACTCGGGAATTTCATGCTCGGACCGACAAACCAGCACATCCGGCTGAATACCAATTGAGCGTAAATCACGCACTGAATGCTGGGTTGGTTTGGTCTTGGTCTCGCCGGCAGTCTGAATATAGGGAACCAGGGTTAAATGCAGAAACAATGCCCGCGAGGAACCCAGTTCTACCTTCATCTGGCGAATGGCTTCAAGAAAAGGTTGAGACTCAATATCCCCGACAGTACCACCAATTTCTACCAGGGCGATATCAGCATCGCCAGCGCCTTCTTCTATTCGGCGCTTTATCTCATCGGTGATGTGTGGAATAACCTGAATAGTTGCACCCAGATAATCACCGCGGCGCTCCTTTTTAATGACATCTTCGTAAACGCGACCCGCAGTGAAATTATTTGCCTGACTCATGGTCGTGCGAATGAAACGCTCATAATGTCCCAGATCAAGATCAGTTTCCGCACCGTCTTCGGTCACAAAAACTTCACCATGCTGGAACGGGCTCATGGTGCCTGGGTCTACATTGATATAGGGATCTAGCTTGAGCATGGTCACTTTAAGACCACGAGCTTCGAGGATTGCCGCCAATGATGCGGAGGTTATGCCTTTACCAAGTGAAGAAACTACGCCACCGGTAATAAAAATATATCGCGTCATTTACAGCCCATCTTGATGCAACTTAGATGGAACTACAGGTTACCAGAACACCCTAATAACCACAATGAATATCTGTTCTTCGCCAGTTAATTTGTAGCTGTTTTTCTCCCACTTCTGCAGCCATTTCATGACAAACAAACAAGTCAGCTACTGCTGCCAATTTCCCATTGATAAAAAGCAATGGTAGCCGGTCTCGTAACCAGGGAGGGACAGCATAATCCTGATAGAGTTTCTTGAAGGCCCGTGTCTTTCTACCCACTGGTTTTGCTTCTGCTTGAGTACAGTCAAAGTGGATTTCCAGCTGATCGCCTTCCTGAAAAGAGACGCCGCCGCTTGCAGTAGTCTCAAGTTTAATCAGGCCGAGATTTGAACCAAGCTCAAGGTCTACATCCGGCTTGATAGTAAGCACGGATCGGTTGATTACCTCAGGAAAATCTTTCAATACATATAACTTGTCGGCAAAGCGCCGTAATTGCACAACGGTGCCTGCATGCTGCCAGCAAACCAGCGGTTGTGCATCTTCAGCAGCAGGAATAACTTCTTCGACAATACGTCGCAATTCTTCATAGCCAGGCATAGGAACAGCAAATGAGTCTGCAAGTAATTGAAACCAATAGCGTAATAAATTTCGTTGCCTGACAGGATCCTTCCCCTGCATTAATTTCAAAGGTAAAAATGACCTGATTTCCTCAAAGCAATCTCCAGCATCGACTCTAGCCAGCTGCTTTAAAAGCAGTTCTGACTCACGACTCAAGTCAGCGCTTCGCTGTATGCTAGCAGCTGCCTGAGGCCAGCGTTCTTTTAGACGGGGAACAATTTCCTGGCGCAGAAAGTTTCTGTCGAAACCTGTATTACTATTACTGCTGTCTTCAACCCAGTTCAGTCCGGCATTTTCAGCATAATCCCTTAAATCCTCTTTACTAGATTTAAGTAAGGGGCGCAGTAATGTAGCAGTCCCCAGCTTGCGTTCACCCGGGATTCCTGACAGACCCCTGGGGCCACTGCCGCGCAACAGGCGATACAGGACCGTTTCCAATTGATCATCCTGATGATGCGCCATCAGGATATAGTCACCCTCTTGCAGAAGTGCTTCAAACACGGCATATCGTGCCTGTCGTGCCTGCAATTCAAGATTGCTGCTCTGATTATTTATTTCAACTTTTCTGCATTCAAAAACAATTTTGTGCTGCTCACAATATTGCCGGCAATGTTCCTGCCAGCTATCAGCTTGTGGACTGAGCCCATGATTGATATGTATTGCGCGGAGTCGCTTAAGTGGGACAGATTTTAGAGCCAGACTGAGTAAAACCTGGGAATCCAGGCCGCCACTATATGCCACCCAGAATAAGCCCTTTGTTGTTGCAGATAAGTCAGATAACTGCCGCAGAAGATTCTGCTCAGCTAGACGCGCCATGCCTCATCAATCGCTTATAACGCCTTTCCAGAAGTGAATCACTATCCATATCGCGCAATTGCCTGATCTGTTCAAGCAAAACATCTTTCAAGCGGCTGGCGGTCAATTGCATGTCTCGATGTGCGCCACCCAGTGGTTCCTCGATGGTTCTATCGACTATGCCCAGCTCTTCCAGACGGCTTGAAGTCACCCCCATTGCTTCAGCAGCTTCAGCTTTATAATCCGAGGATTTCCAAAGTATCGTGGCACAACCTTCCGGAGAAATAACATAGTAGGTTGAATATTCAAGCATATTCAAATAATCACAAACGCCGATGGCAATAGCCCCTCCTGAATTACCCTCACCGGTAACCGTGGCAATAATTGGGGTTTTCAGTCGCGACATAAGCGCCATGTTTTCAGCAATCGCCTCATTGATGCCACGCGCTTCAGAATCCACTCCAGGATAAGCTCCAAGGGTATCAATAAAGGTTAGCACAGGCATTTTGTAGCGCTCCGCCAGCAACATAAGCCGACGTGCTTTACGATAACCCTCAGGTTTTGGCATACCAAAGTTACGCCGCACTTTTTCTTCTGTACTGCGTCCCTTCTGATGCCCGATTATCATGACAGGAATATCATCCAGATAGGCCACGCCTCCCAGGATAGATTTGTCATCTGCAAACAAGCGATCACCATGCAGCTCCTCAAACTCCGTGCATATATATCTAATGTAATCTTCTGTCTGTGGTCGCAACGGATGCCTGGCCAGCATGGAAATTTGCCAGGGTGTGAGGGAAGAGAATATTTTAGTGGTAAGTTTGTGACTTTTTTCCTGTAACTTTTCAATCTCTTCCGTGATATTCAATTTGTTATCAGCGCCAACCAGACGAAGCTCATTAATTTTCACTTCAAGATCAGCAATCGGCTGTTCAAAATCTAGATAATCAGGATTCATAAGTTACTACTTTTGCTATTGTAAATGTTTAATAACCAAGGCTAACACCTTGCTCACCGTAATGTTCCTTTAAACGATAGAGCAATTCATCATCAGGCTTGACGCGCCAGGATTTGCCAAAAGCAATTTTACCCTGCACACCCTCTCTTGCATAGTTAACAACCACGTTACATGCTTTGCTGTTCTCCGGCACGGCCTGTTGGGAAGCAGAATACACATAATCTTCAAGAATATGTTCCAGTTCCTCCAAGGCTTCAGCACAGAGTGTTTCCTGCTGCAAATTAAGGGTGATATGTCGAAGGCAGGCTTCTCTGGCGGCCTGAAAACTCATGATAGTTTTTGCTCTTATCTGCAAACTACCATCACCGGCATATTCATTCTGACTCACCACACCCTCGACAAAAATGATTTCATCTTTGCTCAAAGATTCTCTTACTGATTCATAAACTTCACCAAACAAGGAAACTTCGATACGGCCACTTTGATCATCCAGCGTTAGAATTGCAATGTTATCGCCACGCTTACTTTTTATTACACGCATATCATGCACCAGACCAATAAGCGTTTGCGCTGAATTATTCGGACGCAGATTAGCAATACGGTTTTTCGTAATCCTGGCAATCTCCGGCAAATATTCTTCTATGGGGTGCCCTGACAAGTACAGACCAAGACTTTCTTTTTCTTCCTGCAGGCGTCTCTGTTCACTCCAGGGGCGGATATGCCGATAATTTTCATACACATCTTCTGTGCTTGCTTCAGTCGGCACCAATTCACCAAACAGGTCATCAACGCCGCTTTCCTGAATACGTGCTGCCTGCGCTGCCGTTTTAATTGCCTCACCCATGCTCGCCAGTAAAATGCCTCTATCGACTCCTTTGCTGATTGAATCAAAAGCGCCGGATCGAATTAATGCCTCCAGAGAGCGTTTATTAATGACCGTCAAATCAACCCGTTTACAAAAATCAAAAAGATTTCTAAATGGACCGCTGGCTTCACGTGTGCTGATGATATTTTCAATAGGACCTTCACCCAGCCCTTTGATAGCACCAAGACCGTAGATAACATAAGGCTCACCCTCATCATTGTAATCTACGGTAAAACCATAACGGCCGATATTCACATCAGGAGCATTGAGCTTAAGTTGCATATGGCGACATTCATCCGCCAGCACGACAATCTTGTCTGTATTCTGCATATCTGCTGAAAGCACTGATGCCATAAAATGTGCAGGATAATGCCGCTTTAACCAGGCAGTCTGATAGGAAACCAGTGCGTAAGCTGCTGAATGCGATTTGTTGAAACCATAGCCGGCAAATTTTTCCATCAGATCAAAAATGGATTCTGCCTGTTTAGAATCAATATTATTCTTGGCTGCCCCTTGCAAGAATATTTCGCTCTGTTTTTGCATCTCCTCAGGTTTTTTCTTACCCATCGCACGGCGCAACATATCAGCACCGCCCAGGCTATAGTCAGCCAGAACCTGGGCAATTTGCATCACTTGCTCCTGATACAAAATAACGCCATAGGTATTTTTCAATACAGGTTCAAGCAAGGGATGGGGATAGGCAACTTCAGCACCATGTTTCCTGTTGATAAAGTCGTCGACCATGCCGGAACCTAAAGGGCCCGGCCGATATAAAGCCACCAACGCAACAATATCTTCAAAGGTATTGGGTTTAAGTCGCTTGATCAGCTCCTTCATACCCTTTGATTCCAGCTGGAATATTGCTGTGGTTTCTCCACTGATCAACAATTGGTAAACAGCAGGATCATCCAATGGTATCTCACTGATATCCAATGGTTTTGTTTTATCCTGTTGCCCAGAGGCTACCCGTTCAGCATTTATCATGCTGACTGCCCCATTGATAATGGTCAGTGTACGCAGACCGAGAAAATCAAATTTTACCAGCCCGGCTTTTTCCACATCACTCATATCATACTGAGTGACAAGATTGGAGCCGGCCTCATCACAATAAAGCGGCGTAAAGTCTGTCAACTTGCCTGGCGCTATGACGACCCCTCCTGCATGTTTACCAACGTTGCGCACAACGCCTTCCAGCTTAAAGGCCATTTCCATGATCTCTTCGGCTTCTTCGTCATTTGCCACAAATGACGCCAGTTGAGGTTCATCATTCATGGCTTTTTCCAGCGTCATACCCAGCTCAAAAGGCACCAGCTTGGAAAGCTTATCGGCCAGTGCATAGGATTTGCCCTGAACCCTGGCAACATCCCTGATAACACCCTTTGCAGCCATCGTGCCGAAAGTAATGATCTGAGACACGGCATCGCGACCGTAAAGTTCTGCGACATGTTCAATAACCCGGTCACGGCCATCCATACAGAAATCCACATCGAAATCAGGCATGGAGATACGTTCAGGATTCAAAAAGCGTTCAAATAGCAAATCATATTGAATGGGATCTAGATCAGTAATCTTGAGTGAGTAAGCAACCAGGGAACCAGCTCCGGAACCTCGCCCCGGGCCTACTGGGACACCGTTATCCTTAGCCCATTGAATAAACTCCATGACAATTAAGAAATAGCCCGGGAAACCCATCTGAATAATGATGTCCAATTCAAAATTAAGACGCTCCTGGTAAACGGCACGCTTTTCATCATCCAGCGCTTCACCCAGATTAAGCAAACGCTCATTCAAACCTTCCTCACTCAAACGCCGCAGGTAATCGTCAACACTTAAATCCTGGGGAACAGGATAATCCGGCAGACAAGGCGTACCCAGTGATAATTCAAGATTACAGCGTTTGGCAATTTCAACAGTGTTCTGCAGCGCTTCAGGGATATCGCTAAATAAGCGCTGCATTTCTTCACTACTGCGTAAATACTGGGTCTCTGAATAAAGTCTTGGGCGCCGTGGATCGTCCAGAGTACGCCTGTCATTAATACAAACCCGTGCTTCATGTGCTTCAAATTCAGCGGCTGTCAAAAATCTCACATCATTGGTTGCCACGACAGGACAATCAAACTCAACCGCAAGATCAATTGCACCGTGTATATAGGCTTCTTCTCGGGGGCGTTCAGTGCGTTGTAGTTCCAGATAAAAACTGTCTGGGAACACTTTCATCCAATATTCCAGGCAGGCTTTTGCCTGATCACTGTCCTCATTCAACAGTGACTGGCCGATATTACCGGCTCTAGCACCCGAAAGCGCAATCAAACCATCACTATATTCTTCTATCCATTGTGCTTGCGTGTATACTTTTCCACGCTTTTGCCCTTCCTGATATGATTTCGAGATTAGCTTTATAAGATTTTGATATCCTTCATTATTTTTTATAAGAAAAGTCAGTAGATGAGCATTTTTTTCACCCTGATCCCCGGCCACCAAGAGGTCACAGCCACAGACAGGTTTCAGCCCTTTGGTGATGGCACCCGAGTAAAACTTTATCAAGGCATAAAAATTAGCTAAATCGGTAAGCGCAACAGCCGGCTGGGCAAGCTCTACGGTTTTATTGATCAGTTCAGGAACCTTGATCAGACCGTCAATTAATGAATACTCTGAATGAACTTTGAGGTGTATAAATGAAGGTGATTCTGTCATATCTGCAGCTGTCTTGTCTGACGGCTAAGTGTAACGGGATTATCACCAAAGCAACAGGCAAAGCGACTCATTCTTTATAAGCAAGAACTGCTTTGACTGGGGCATAACTTCGCCTGTGCACAGGACTGGGACCAAATTTCTGCAAGGCTGCCAGGTGTTCAGCCGTCGGATAGCCTTTATGCCTTGCAAAACCATAATCGGGAAACTGTATGTGCAGTGCCTTTAAACAATCATCCCTATACACTTTAGCTAATATAGACGCTGCAGCAACCGATTGAATTTTCTGATCACCCTTGATCACAGCCCTGCATTTGTAGTCCCACTCGGGTGAACGATTACCATCAATATAAATAAAATCCGGTTTTAACTGTAAAGCCACAACAGCACGCTGCATGGCCAGCATGCTTGCCTGCAGAATATTTAAACTGTCAATTTCATTAACGTCTGCCTCAGCGATTGCATAAGACAGCGCTTGCTGCTTTATTTGTTTGCTAAGCTTATTTCTGGCAGTTTCACTGAGTTTCTTTGAATCATTCAGCCCAGTAATTTCTCGCTCTGGGTCCAATATGACTGCTGCGGCAACGACACTCCCTGCCAAAGGCCCTCTACCAGCTTCATCGACGCCGGCAATATATTTAAATGCTGATTCATCTTGCTCACAAAACAGCAATTTCAGCCTACCCCCTCACTGAGATTAAATTAAGTACTGCTTCAGCAGCACTGGCATTAGCATTTTTGCGTAAACTTTGATGTATTTTTAGATATTCCAGATTCACTTGTTCTTGTTTATTTTCATCTTCCAGTAAACTTTTCAGACTCTGCAATAAGTCTTCAGCATTCACTTCCCCCTGCACCCTTTCTTCTACAAGTTTTTTGCCTGCCAACAAATTCGGCAAAGAAAAATACGGAACTTTCAACATTCTTGAAATAAGCGCATAGGATAAGGCTGACATTTTGTAGCAGACCAGCATGGGCTTTTTTAACAACAAAGCTTCCAATGTTGCTGTACCGGACGCTATGAGTATTGCATCTGCCGCTGCCATTACTTCGCGTGAACGTCCATCAATTAGTTTGACCGGCAAGTTTTGAAAGCTGTCACTGACCAAGTTTTCAATCTGCTCTCGACGGGCGACATTCGCACAGGGAATAACAAACTGCAGTTGCGGCCAATGTTGTAGGCACAGACTTGCGCATTCCAGAAAGACTGGAGCCAGCCTACCCACTTCACCACCACGGCTGCCTGGCAACAAGGCCAATACCTGAGCAGAAGCACTAATGCCTAAAGCTTCACGCGCTGAGACTTTATCCACCTCCAGTGGGATCAAATCCGCCAAAGGATGCCCAACACAATGCACTGCTACATTATGTTTTTCGTAAACTGGTTTTTCAAAAGGAAACAGCGTTAACATCAGGTCGACTGCCTGCGCAATCTTATGTATCCGTTTACTGCGCCAGGCCCAAACTGAGGGACTTACATAATGTACCGTTGTAATTCCGGCCTGCTTTAGTCGTTTTTCAATATTGAGATTAAAATCCGGAGAGTCTATCCCTATAAAAACATCCGGTTGCTGCTTTAAAAAATAATGGATTACCTGCTTTCTGATCCTTAATAGTTCCGGTAATCGTTTAAGCGGCTCGATCAGTCCCATTACCGATAAACGCTCCATCGGAACCATAGACTGCAAGCCTTGCGCAGTCATTAACTCGCCACCAATACCTTCAAAAGCTATTTCAGGATACTGTGATTTAAGCGCCTGCATAAGCCCTGCGCCGAGAATATCACCCGAACTTTCTCCGGCTAATATTCCAATACGTAGCGTTTTAGCCATGTCATACTTTATCGAGTGATGCCTTTGGTAGAGCTAAGAACAGAATCAACCAGAAGCTGAATTTCGGGATGCTCGGCGATCATGTCCTGAATTTCAGATAGCGCCTGGTCAGTAGTTTTGCCATCACGATACAGAATTTTGTATGCCTGCCGGATAGCCCTGATAACATCTTTGTTAAATCCCCTGCGTTCAAGTCCTATGCTATTCACCCCTCTCGCAGCAGGTGGATTGCCATTGACAATGATATAAGCTGGCACATCCATATTGACGTGAGTCAGTCCACCGATAAAACTGTGGGCACCAACCTTTAAGAATTGATAAACACCTGAGTAGCCTGCAAGAATTGCCCAGTCACCAACTTCAACATGACCACTGACAGCAGCATTATTAGAAAAGATTGTGTGATTGCCAATAATGCAGTCATGCGCCACATGCGTATAAGGCATAAATAAATTATTGGAACCAATACGGGTAATACCCCCACCCACTTCCGTGCCACGATGGATATTGGCGCCTTCTCTTATGATATTATCGTCGCCAATTTCTAGCAGACTTGCTTCACCTTTATACTTCAGGTCTGAAGGATCTTCACCAACGGTGGAGAATTGAAAAATCTGGTTATTTTTACCTAGTGTGGTGTTGGATCTGATGACAACGTGTGAAGCAATTCTGCAATTATCTCCAATCACAACATTGGGACCAATGATAGTCCAAGGGCCAATTTCAACATTACTGCCGATTTTAGCACTTGGATCAATGATAGGGTCGGTAGCACTCATACAATAATTACACTTTTTCTTTACAGTCAGTATTATTCCTGTCGCTCAGCACAAAGTATCACAGCCTCACTGGCAAGTTGGCCATCAACACTGGCTTTACACTGGAATTTATAAATACCGCGTTTCACCGTTATGATTTCGGCCTCAAGATCAAGACGATCTCCAGGCACTACTGGTCGCTTGAAACGCACATTATCGGCGCCTACAAAATAATAAAGATAGCCATCTCTGGGCTTTTTTTCCTGACTCTTAAAACCCAAAACACCAGACGCCTGAGCCATGGCTTCTATTATTAAAACACCTGGCATGATTGGTTTATGCGGAAAATGACCGAGAAAGAACTCTTCATTGGTAGTGACATTTTTATAAGCCTTTATATATTTGTTAGGCTCAAGTTCCACCACTCTGTCGACTAATAAAAAGGGATAGCGCTGTGGCAAGTATTCTTTAACATCTTCGATAAGCATCATATTTCCAGTACCTGAACAAGCGAGACATTCGCTGTATTATTTATCTTTTTTAAAGCCTTTCATCAGTTTATCAAGCTGACGAAAACGCACGATATTCTTCTTCCATTCTGCAGTCCTAGAGAGCCCTGTGCCTGATGAGTAACTGCCTGGCTCTCTTATTGACTGGTTAACCAGCGTCATTGCTGTCACTGTTACACCATCAGCAATCTCAACATGATTGATAATGCCTACTGCACCTGCGATCACGCAATTTCTGCCTATTTTCACACTGCCCGCAATTGCACTACAGCCACAAATAACCGTGTCGTCCCCAATCTCCACATTGTGTGCTATCTGTACCTGATTATCTATTTTTACGCCATTGCCTATGACAGTATCATCAATCGCCCCTCTGTCTATACAAGTATTTGCGCCTACCTCTACATCATCACCGATTATTACCTTACCAAGTTGAGCGATTTTAAGATACTTGCCATTTTCCTGAGCAAAACCAAAACCATCACTGCCAATAACAACACCAGAATATATATGTGCCCGCTTTCCTATAACAACATCATGGGCAATGCTGACATTGGCCTCAATATAACTTGCTTCGCCAATCTGTACACCTGCTCCTATAACCGTGTTGGGTGCAATAACCACATTGCTGGCAATATCCACATTTTCGGCAATAACAACATTTTCACCAATAACAACATTACTGCCTAACTTGGCTGAGGGATCAATGCTTGCACTATGCGCAATTGAACTCTTATCAGAAGTTTTTGGTTTAAACAGGTGTGAAGAGCGTGCGTAACAAATATAAGGGTTCTCTGTGAGCAGCTTGTTACCCGAATAATTTACGGCCTGGTTTTTAGATAAAATAACAGCAGAGGCTTTGGTGTTAGATAAATCGGAATAATAACGCGGGTTGTGATAAAAGCTTAAGTCACCAACCCCTGCTGATTTTAAAGTGGCTAAAGCATGAATTTTTGTATCTGGGTCACCTACCAGCTCCGCATCCAGCAAAGTTGCCAGGGTGGCTAGATCATAAGTAACAAATGAAGGTGAATTAGACACACTGCTTGGTTACATAATTGATGAAGAGTTATTGCTGCTCATTCAGCTTTTCTGTGACTCTGGCAGTAATATCCAAAGCGCCTTTAAAGAAAAGAGCAACTTCAGCTCTCAACACTATGTCGTAGTCTTCTTCTTCGACTACGTCACTAATCGCCTGGATAAGATTCGAAGAATAAGTCTGTTCAAAAATCTCACGTCTTTGCTGAACGATTGATTCAACACGCTGTTCAAGATACTGGTACTGAACGCCAATTTCTTCCAGCTCTTCTAGGATATCTCTTTGTTCAGCATCACTAAGCACTTCCGCATCAACGGAAAGACGTTCCTGCAAAGCAGAGCCTTCCTGAGCCAACTCCCTGATTCTCACCGAATCATCCTCAGTTTCTATGCTCAATTGCTGTTGAACTGCTGCAGCCAATTCTGAATTATATAAAGCAGCGGCCATATCCAGAATCGCGATTTTGGGCCCGGCAGCAGTGTCATCTTGGGCAAAAACATTACCAACCAGACTGATAGCAACTATTGCAATAATAAATTTAATATTTTTTTTCATTTCCAATCACACCTAAAGTAAATTTGCCCAAAACTCTAGAAACTCTGCCCGATATTGAACTGAAAAGCTTCACGTTCATCAATGATACTGCTATTGAATGGTTTAGAAAAGCTAAGAGTCATGAGCCCCAGATAACCTGTGAACCAGCTCACTGCGATACCTGCTGAATATCTAAACTCATCAAAGGCAAAGTTAGAACAATTGTTTTGCGTAATCTGCCTGTCAGTACAGTAACTTGAAAATACGTTTCCTGCATCCAGAAACACACTCGTCCTTAAGGTATCACGTGCTTCCAGTGGACCTAAGGGAAAAATAATTTCAGCCGTTCCTGTCATCTGAATATTACCGCCAAAGGGTTGCTCACGAACAAAGAAATTCAGGTTCTGAACATCGAGTTCATTAATAAAAACTGGCTGCCCTGCAGCATCAAAAACAGGATTGCCATTAGCATCTACTGCCTGCTCAAGCGCGTAAGCTCTTTCTGAAAATCGATTAAATTGTGCATTTCCAAATATATCCAAAATCAGGTTGCCATCGCTGTCTCGAAGTAGCTCCGTTGGCTGCTCCAGATATGAAAGTGCACTGGTACTTCTGGGGCCTAGAGTATTACGCTCAAAACCGCGTACAGTGTTTTGCCCGCCTGCATAAAAATTTCGGAAAAAAGGCAATTGCTGTGTACTGCCATAACCATCACCATAACCTGCCGTGCCCTCTAAATGAAAAATCCAGCTGGAAGAAAGGAAGGGCAACCAATTATTCATTGGCAGGTACGTTTCACCAAATAAACGCAGTTTATAAAAGGTCAACTGACTCCCAGGCACAGAAAACTCAACTGAAAAAGTTTCCTGATGACCTCCCACTGCATAAATACCGGCTTGGCGTAAATTATTCCTTCTCCAGTCCAGGGTTAAAGTCAGATCCGTGAATTTATTGCCTTCCCGGTCAACAAAGCCAGGTTGAATTTCTCTGAATGCTGTCGTAGGCAGCGATGAAAGAGGCGCTACGACTGCATCAGAAACGGGATAAACCGTACCATCATCGGCAGTAAATTCAGACAGACGTGCGGGTGTAACAAGATAATTTGTAATAGCCGGGTCAAGTGTCGGACTCCCTGCAATCTCCTGCACCGGCCCAAAGCCTGTTTCAATTTCGGTATTGGTAAGACCGAAAGCAAAATTTAAAGACTGGGTTTCGTTAATTGGATAACCAAAGCTTACATTGGCAGCAATCTGGTTTGTGCTATAAGCAGCCAAATTCAGTTCAGCATAATCCGACTGGGTATAAGACAAACCAAAGCCTCTAGTGACACCATCAACCGTATAAAAAGGATCCAGATATGAAAATTGGTAATTGGACTGAAAGGCATTGGTACTAACGCCAACACCTACCTGCTTACCCGTACCGAGAAAATTGGTTTCCTGTAGTTGGGCAGCCAATGTCAAACCTTGCACCTGCGCATAACCAACTGAAAAATTGATGGAACCAGACAACTGTTCTTCAACAATAAAGTCCACATTTACCTGATCAGTTACACCACCAACTTCTGCTGTCTCATACTCCACTGATGAAAAATATCCCAGCCTTTCCAATCGCACTTTGGATTGTTCAATGGCATTGGCAGAAGCGGGAGCTCCTTCCATCTGACGCATTTCTTGTCTCAGAACTTCATCAACAGTACGGGTGTTACCGCTGAAACTTATTCTATTTACATAAGTTCGATTTCCCGGAATCACAAAGAAGGTGACATCAACCGTGCCCTCATCTTCGTTAACAATGGGGACTCCATTCACCTCAGCAAAAAAATAACCCCTGTTACTTAAAGTTGTTGTCATGGCCTCAGCTATTTGCGTAACCAAAACCTGGGAAAAGACTTGGCCAGGTCGAATAAATAACATCAACTGACTTAAAAGATTTTCATAACCAACCAGGTCTCCCGCCAGAGAAACATCGTTAATTCTATAAATTTCACCTTCGTCAATATTTATCGTGATGTATACCTCATCCTTATTTGGAGAGAGAGATACCACAGGCAAGGTAATATCAAAATTCACATAACCCTGATCCATATAAAATGACTGCAAACTTTCCAGATCTCCGGTTATTTCTTCTCTTGAATAACGATCATCCCCGGTAATGAAAGAGGTAAAATGTGTCTCGCTTAATTCAAAGATATCCAGCAATTCCTCATCACTGAACGCTTCATTCCCGACTATATTGATATGGACAATTTTTGAAGGGTCACCTTCAGTCACATTTATTTGGACTGCAACTCGATTCCTTTCCAGCTCTTCTACTTCAAGTTCGACACTGGCACCATAAAGCCCCTGAGCAACATATTGACCTTCCATTGCAATCTGCAAACCTTCAAGCACTGAAGGATCAAACAGCTCACCTACGGAAAGGCCAAGACTTGCAATATTCTCCATCAACACTTCTTCTGGAATTGCATCACTGCCTTCAATTTCAATACTGCTGATTGATGGTCTTTCATCGACACTGATAATTAGTTCATCGTTTGGTCCTTGCGACACCTCAACACCATCGAAGGAACCTGTTGCCATCAGGTTACGAATTATTTCGCCTACCTCAGCCTGTGTAATTTCATCGCCGATATTGACATTCAACACGCTAAATATCGTAGTAGAAGAAACACGCTGTAAATTCTCCAGATAGATCTCAGAAACAATGAAACTATTCTGGGCGAAAACAGCTGGAGAGTATGGAATAACCAGGAATAGAAATAGTGAAAGACGTCTTACAAATCTGAGCATAATATTAAATCTAGTATCTGGGCTACTGTTATTAAAGCAACCTGTTTATATCGTTATAAAAAGCAATAAACATAACAGACACAATTAGAAATATTCCTAATTGCATTCCCATAGCCTGAATTTTTTCTGGCACTGGACGGCGTATTACTGCTTCAACCAGGTAGTACAATAAATGTCCACCATCCAGCACCGGTACTGGCAATAAATTTAAAATTCCCAAGCTAATGCTTAATACCGCGAGGAAGCTTAGATAGTATTCAAACCCAAAAGTTGCAGTCTGTCCGGCAATTTGTGCAATTGTGATAGGCCCGCTCAAATTCTCAACAGAAATCAGGCCTACGATCATTTTTTTGATGGAATCAATAATGAAAAAGGCGTTATCCCAGGTTTCGGCAAAAGCATAGGGAATAGCGGCAAAGGCTGAATAACTGACAGCCCTGTTCATCTCTTCCGGCAAAGTTGGCATAAGCTCTGGAACTTCAACGCCAGCACCAATGTAGCCAATGGTATTACCGTTATTATCAATACTACTGGCAGGCCTGATAGTAATATCCAAAACCTGTTGCTGGCGACGTACCTGAAGTACTAAATCCTGTTCAGGGTTATCCCTGACTATATCCACCCAATGCAGCCAGCCTGTGATTTCTAACTGGTCAACACTCAAAATTTCATCCTGGGATAGCAAGCCCGCTTGTTCTGCCCTGCTCTCTGAAACAATCTCACCAATAACTGCCGGAATATCCAAGCGGTATGGTGTAATGCCCAAGGCACCTAATACGTCAGGTTCGGCCTCATTAATCAGCCAGCGATCTAATCTGATATCAGCAGTATTAATCAAATCGCTGTCTGGTGAGATAAAACTTAAATGCAGGGTGCCACTTTCTCCCAGCCTTTCAAGCAAGGCGAGTCGCACTTCCTGCCAGGTTCTTGTTTGTTCACCATCGACACTGACTATTTCATCTTCACGTTGTAAGCCAGCTGCGACGGCAGGTGAATCTGGTGCAAGATTACCAATAACAGGAGCCACGCCACTTACCCCGGTCATGAACATTATCCAGTAAAGGACAACGGCTAAAAACAAATTGGCTAATGGACCTGCAGCGACAATTGCGGTTTTTTGTGGCAGTGTTTTATGGTTAAAAGCCCAGGCTTTTTCGGCATCGGAGATATCTACATCCTGCTCGCCAAACATTTTTACATAACCACCTAATGGCAAGACAGCAATTCGATATTCTGTATCCCCTCTGTACCAGCTGAAAAGTGATTTACCAAAACCGATAGAAAAACATTCTATTTTGACACCACAGCGCCTCGCCACCCAGTAATGGCCGAACTCATGAATGGTCACCAAAATCCCCAAGGTGACCAGTAATGCAAGAATATTAATTGAAAGGGTCTGTATAATTTCCATTAATTAGCTGCTGCAATTCAAATTTACAGGATCAATTAAACTTTAGTTAAACTTTGCGCCAGCGCTCTGGCCTTGTTGTCTTCTTCAAGTATTTCTTCAATACTGCTCACTGCCTTGTTTTCCAGGGCGTTCAGACATTCTTCTATGATAACAGGAATTCGGGTAAAACTGATCATTCTGTCAAGGAATGCGCCTACCGCAACCTCATTAGCCGCATTTAAAACTATAGGTGCTGAACCCTGAGCTGATGCTGCCAAACGACCCAGTTTTAAACATGGAAATCGATCCTCGTCAGCATGCTGAAAACTTAATTGCCCGATATCACAAAGATTTAAGGTTTCAACACCTGCTGTTATTCTGTTTGGCCAGGACAAACCATAAGCAATGGGCGTTCGCATATCGGGATTGCCTAACTGCGCTAAGACAGAACCGTCTTTATAGTGCACCATGGAATGAATAACACTCTGTGGATGTATCAGCACATCGATACTCGAGACAGGCAGGTCGAATAACAAACTGGCCTCAATAAGTTCAAGCGCCTTATTCAACATCGTGGCGGAGTCTACTGAAATTTTCGGTCCCATTGCCCAGTTTGGATGTTTGCATGCCTGTTCAGGCGTTACCTGAGCCAGTTCAGTCGATTCCGTTTCCAGAAAAGGGCCACCTGAAGCCGTTAAAACAATTTTTTCAACTCCCGCCTGGCTCTGATTGCTAAACCTGCCGAACTCGTCTACCGGTAGACATTGAAAAATTGCATTATGCTCACTATCAATCGGTATAACTGGCGCCCCAGACTGTTTTGCCAATTGCATAAACAGCTTACCTGCCATCACCAGTGCTTCTTTATTTGCCAGCAGGACTTTCTTACCTGCCTGAGCAGCCTGCAAAGTTGGCAATAAACCGGCACCTCCAACAATAGCTGCCATAACACAATCATTTTCTTCATGACCAGCGACAAAATTAAGCCCTTCCAGCCCTTCTAACACTTGTGTTGTGGAACCTGCTGCAAGAAGCTTGTCTTTTAATTGCAGAGCTGCTGCCTTATCCAGCATGACTGCATATGCCACCTGAAATTCCATACATTGCTCAAACAGCAAATCCACTTGTGATTTTGCAGTAAGCGCAAAAACTTCATAATTCTCCCTATTGGCGGCAACTACCCTAAGTGTATTGACACCAATAGATCCTGTAGAACCCAATATGGTTAATGTTTGTTTAGATGAACTAGAAGCCATAAAAAACTAATTGAAATAGAACAGCATAAGAATATAAGCAGGTGTCGTTGAAACAATACCATCTATTCGGTCCAGAATGCCTCCATGCCCCGGCAAGATATTGCCACTGTCTTTTAGACCCCGTACACGTTTCAGCATGCTCTCAAACAAATCCCCAGTCACACTGAAAAATGAAACCAGCAGCGGTAAAACCAAGATCAACACCCAGCTTATTTTTTCTGCTGGCAGAATACTTTTGACGATAACAAGTAATACAAGGCAACTTACAATCCCTCCTATTACACCCTCCCAGGTTTTATTTGGGCTAACCAGTTCGGCCAACTTGTGCCTGCCAAAACGCCGGCCTGAAAAAAATGCGCCTGTATCAGCTGCTGCAACAAGCACAATCAAACCCAGAAAATAAACTATAAAATCATCATGCTGACGTAAATAAAGCAGCAACAACCAGCAAGGCAATAAGACCAGAATACCCATAAGCCCCAGACTATATAAATTATTCCAGTAACTGTTAAAACGTGGGTAGGTACAAATTAAAATTAATGCAAGAATCCAAAAAATCAGACTCAAGACCAAAATCACGGACAGATAATCCTGCAGCATGACATAGCTCAGACTACAAAACAGCATAAGCATGAAACAATACAGGCTTCGGCCAAGTAAACTGTTAATACCTGAAAGGTTTGTCCATTCCCATGCCGCCAATAAGGTGACTAAGCTGAGGACTACTAAAAAAAATAAACTGTTGGTAAAAAAAACAATAAGTAAAAGAGCTGACAAAAGTCCAATCGCGGTAAAAACTCTTTGCGCCAGCATGATTTACCCTTATGCCTCTACCTGCTCACTAAGCATACCGTAGCGCCGCTGCCGTTTTGCGTAGGAATCAAGCGCCTTATCTAAATCCTTTTCTGAAAATTCCGGCCAGAATGTTTCTGTGAAATAAAATTCTGTATAGGCAAACTGCCATAATAAAAAATTGGATAGTCGCTTTTCGCCACCGGTTCTTATGCATAAATCCGGATCAGGAATATCTCCGATTGAAATATAAGATTGAAACAAATGCTCATTTATTGCATCAGCTTTTAACTCTCCCTGCTCGACTTTCCTGGCAATATTTTGTGTCGCATTCACAATATCCCAGCGTCCACCATAATTGGCAGCTACATTAACGGTCAGTCCTGTATTATTTTTTGTTAATTCTTCCGCAAGTCGCATCTGACTTTGAAGCTTTGCAGGAAAACGTTCACTATCACCAATAAATTTAATTCTTACATTTCTTTCATGTAATTTATTGATTTCACGACGTTGCAATACACTTAAGAACAGCGCCATCAAACTGCTGACTTCTTTTTTAGGGCGTAACCAGTTTTCGCTACTGAAAACAAACAGGGTCAGGTATTCGATATTAAGATCGACGCAATAATTGGTAATGTTTCTAGCTTGCAATGCGCCGGTACGATGACCGGACAATTGAAAATTATTATGTTGTTTAGACCAGCGATTATTACCATCCATAATAATCGCAATATGACGGGGTATTTTTTCTTGATCTGCGGATACTTCCCTTGACACTAAGCAGCCACCTTAGATTGCCAACAAATCAACTTCTTTTGCGTTATATTTTTCTTCTATCTTGGCGATATAACTATCAGTAATTTTTTGAATATCCTGCTCAGCTTTACGCTCATCATCTTCACTGATTTCTTTTTCTTTCAATAAATCTTTCACATGCTGATTAGCATCACGTCGAATATTTCTTAAAGCAATTCTAGCATTTTCAGCTTCATTTTTAGCTTGCCGGGTATATTCCTTACGGGTTTCTTCCGTCAGAGCTGGCATTGGTACCCTGATAACATCCCCGTTATTTGATGGATTAAGACCCAGATCAGAACTCATAATCGCTTTCTCGATAGGGCCCAACATCTGTTTTTCCCAAGGCGTAATCAGTAAAGAGCGGGCATCTTCGACGGTAATGTTAGCCACCTGCTGAATCGGTGTTTCCGCACCGTAGTAATCGACATGAATATTATCAAGAATACTGGGGTGTGCACGGCCTGTTCTGATTTTATTGAAGGCAGAATCAAGACTCGCCAGGCTTTTTTCCATCCTGTCTTCTGCGTCTAATAAAATTTCATCAATCATCAGAACCTCCTATGCCAAAATATTTACTGATCCAAGCCTTAAGAACCGGACTCGATCAATGTTCCTTCTTCCTCGCCTACCATAATGCTGAACAAGGCTTTCTTTTTATTCATATTAAAGACTCTGACAGGCAAATTATGATCACGACTTAGACAGATAGCTGTTAAATCCATGACACCTAATTTTCTATCCAGAATTTCATCAAAAGTCAGCCTGTCAAATTTGACTGCTTCAGGATCCACAACCGGATCGGCAGAATACACACCATCAACCTTGGTAGCTTTGAGAACAAGATCGGCATCAATTTCTATACCGCGTAAACAAGCTGCAGAGTCTGTCGTAAAAAATGGATTGCCTGTACCGGCTGAAAAAATTACAACATCTCCAGCTTTCAAATGCCTGATTGCTGTACGACGATCATAATGCTCCACCACGCCACTCATCGGGATTGCTGACATTACACGACTGGGAATATTGGCTCGTTCCAAAGCATCACGCATGGCGAGCGCATTCATCACTGTAGCCAGCATACCCATGTGATCACCGGTAACCCGTTCCATACCTGCTTCATGCAAAGCCGCACCACGAAAAAGATTGCCGCCACCGATGACCATGCCAACCTGAACACCTATTTCTACCAACTGGCCGATTTCAAGAGCCATTCGGTCAAGCACTTTAGGGTCAATACCAAAATCAGCACTGCCAGTTAAGGCTTCCCCACTTAACTTAAGTAAAATTCTGTCGTATTTACGAATTTTAGTGCTCATATAGGCTATATAACTAGTTACTCTTTGTTTGTATCTTTCAATTGCTCGGCAACTTCAGCAGCAAAATCTACTACGGCAACTTCGATACCTTCACCAACTTCATAACGGATAAAGCTAACAATCTCAGCATTGCCATCCTTAACCAGTTTGCCGACTTTTATATCCGGGTCTCTGACAAAAGCCTGCTCGGTTAGCGTGACCTCTTCTATAAACTTCCTCAAGCGCCCACTAACCATTTTCTCCACGATATCGGCCGGTTTACCACTTTCTGCCGCCTGCGCTGTATAAATTTCACTCTCTTTACTTAATACATCAGCTGGGACTTCTTCGGCATTCACAACCATTGGGTTTACAGCGGCAACATGCATCGCAACGTCTTTGGCTAATTCCTCATCGCCTCCACGCAAACTGACTAAAACCGCAATTTTATTATTGGAATGCACATAAGAGCCGACAGTAAGACCCTCTTCAGCAATTACAGCGGCGCGTCTTATGGTAATGTTCTCACCAATTTTCTGCACCAGGCCCAATCTGGCTTCCTCCAGATCACCTTCCATCAGTTTACTGACATCAGATTCTTTGCTTTCAAAAACAGCGTCCAATACCTGTTTGGCAAAATTGGTGAAGTTCTGTTCTTTGGCAGCAAAGTCAGTCTCACTGTTGACTTCAACCATAACGCCGGCACTGTTATCGCTGGCAATTTTTACCAGAACCACACCTTCAGCAGCAGTGCGGCCAGCTTTCTTCGCTGCCTTCATGCCACTTGCCTTTCTCAATAACTCAATGGCTTGATCAATATCGCCATCCGCTTCCACCAAAGCATTTTTACACTCCATCATGCCCAGGCTGGTTCTTTCACGTAATTCTTTTACTAATGCTGCTGTAATGTTGGCCATCTTTTCGGCTCCTCTACTACATTTTATGTGTCTTTGCCTCATCTTTTTCCATTCCTGCCTTAGATTACAGGGAATGGAAAAAGTTTAAGCGTTGGATCAAACAGGCTCGTAATATCCGTCCGGATTAAGCCCTGTAAAAATTTTAAGCGTCGTCTTCTGCGCTTCCTTCAGCTTTCGCTTTAGGAGCAGCTTTAGCCTTGGCTTTAGCTTTTGCTTTAGGCGCAGCTTTAGCCTTGGCCTTGGCTTTAGGCTCAGCCTTTGCCTTGCTTTTTGCTTTAGCCTTGGCTTTGGTTTTAGGGGCTGCCTTTGCTTTTGCCTTGGCTTTAGGTTCAGCTTCTGGTGCATCAGCGCTTTGCGCTTCTGTCTCTGCAGCAGCCACTTCCTCTTGTACAGCTACATCTGCACTTGTATCAGATTCAGCTGACTCAGCAGGCAAGGCAGTTTTGGCTTTAGCCTTAGCCTTAACGGTAACTTTTGGCCCAGCTTCGGCTTCAGTGGAATCAATTTCTTCTACGAATTCGTTTTTGGCCGCTGCTTCTATTTCTGAGTCACCACGCCCTTCAATACAGGCGTTTGCAACAGAAGTAACATAAAGCTCTATGGCACGAATCGCATCATCATTACCTGGAATGATGATATCTACACCATCCGGGTCACTATTGGTGTCAACGATTCCAATAACAGGAATTCCGATTTTGTTGGCTTCAGTCACAGCAATACGCTCATGGTCTACATCAACAACAAACAGGGCATCAGGCAATCCGCCCATGTCCTTAATTCCACCAATACCTTTGTCCAGTTTCTCGAGATCCCTCCTGCGCATCAGGGCTTCTTTTTTGGTTAATTTATCAAATGTGCCATCGGAAGCCTGTGTTTCCAGATCTTTCAGACGTTTTACCGAAGCCCGGATAGTTTTGTAATTCGTTAGCATGCCGCCAAGCCAGCGCTGATCGACATAAGGCATACCGGCACGACTGGCCTCTTCCTTAATAATCTTACTGGCAGCTCTTTTAGTGCCGACAAATAATACTTTCTGACGACGTTCCGCCATTTGTTTGATGCGTGTCAGCGCTTCATTAAAGGCAGGAACCGTATGTTCAAGATTGATGATATGAATTTTATTGCGGGCTCCGAAAATATAGGGTTCCATTTTCGGATTCCAGTAACGACATTGATGACCGAAGTGCACACCAGCCTTCAGCATCTCTTTCATGCTTGCAGTACTCATAATTTTTCCTTTGGGTTAAGCCTCCATATACCCCATGATCCCAACTATTCGGTTTGATCCGTTTAGCACCCGGGAAGATGTGTCGGTATATGTGTGACGTTAGTTTTTAATATTGAAAGGTTAGACTAGAGCGCCTCTCCTTTCATGCATTTTTCATTTTCTTACATTTTTTACTGGTTTCATGAGCTTAAGCCCATGAAACGTGCGGCTTTATACCATAAAGCTTAAATAACTTAAAGCGCTAATACTTCCCTAACTGTCCTATACTTTAACGGTAGAGATGCACTAAAATCACCCTCTTTTGCGCACTCCTCCACCAGTTTTATGGCTGTAACGATCAAAACTCCAGAAGAAATCGCTCTGATGCGTGAATCAGGCCGCCTGGCTGCTGAAGTTCTGGAAATGATAGAACCTCATGTTCATGCCGGTGTCAGTACCGGTGAGCTTGATCGCATCTGTCATGACTACATCGTTAATGTCCAGGATGCTATCCCTGCACCCTTAAATTACAACGGTTTTCCAAAATCAATTTGCACGTCAGTCAACCATGTCATTTGCCACGGAATCCCTGCTGACAGTAAAACGCTGAAAGACGGCGATATCATCAATATTGACATTACTGTCATAAAAAACGGCTTTCATGGCGATACCAGCAAAATGTTTCTAATAGGCGAAGTTCCCCCACATGCCCAGCGCCTGGTCAAAACTACGCAAGAGGCCCTGTATCTTGCAATTGATATGGTTAAACCAGGTGTGCGTTTGGGAGATATTGGCCATGCTATTCAGCAATATGCTGAAAACAGGCATTACTCGGTAGTCAGAGAATATTGCGGGCATGGTATTGGACGTATTTTTCATGAAGAACCGCAGGTTTTACATTACGGCAAACCCAATACCGGGCTGGAACTGCAAAAAGGCATGACTTTCACTATCGAACCCATGATTAATGCCGGGTCACGCTATACTCGCCTATCCAAAAAAGATGGCTGGACCGTGACTACTAAAGACCGCCGCCTCTCAGCTCAATGGGAGCACACACTGGCAGTACTTGATGATGGCTGCGAAGTCTTGACCAAACGTACTGAAGAAAGCTTTTAGGAGCTTATGGCAAAATCAGATTCCAAAATATTCGACCCTAAAGCCTTTAAGCGGCGTTTAAATTCAGCAGATTCAGCAATTAACTGTTTTCGGCAGGCAATTACGGAAACCCGAGCCTTACTTGACGACCGTTTTAAAGCAAAAGCCAATATTGAAGACATCATCACTGACCTGACTCACTTCATTGATCAGATTCTGATTGCCGCATGGCAGCAGTATGACTGGAGTGATGACCAGGACATCAGTCTGTTGGCTGTTGGCGGCTATGGACGTGGTGAATTACATCCATATTCTGATATCGATATCCAGATACTGCTGGCCAAAAACAATCAAAAAAAATACAAAGCCAATATCGAAAACTTTCTTACTTTTCTCTGGGACATTAATCTGGAAATTGGTCAAAGTGTTCGCACCATAACCGAAAACAAAAAGTTGGCTGCCAACGATATCACCATTGCGACCGCATTAATGGAGTCTCGTACCGTTTATGGCAACCCTGAATTACACAAGAAACTGATACTTGAAGTCAGCAAGAAAAAAATCTGGGAAGAAAAAAGATTTTTTACCGCAAAACGCAATGAGCAGGTCTCCCGCCACCAAAAATATGACGATATTGAATATGCGCTTGAGCCCAACCTGAAGGTAGCTCCAGGAGGTTTGCGTGATATACAAACCATTGGCTGGATATCAAAACGCTATTTCGGTGCTTCGGATTTTCAGGAACTTGTGGAACGCGGTTTCCTGCAAAAAAATGAGTACCAGGACTTAATCAAAGGCAGGAATTTTCTCTGGTCTCTGCGCTACGGCCTGCACATGCTGTCACAGCGTAAAGAAGATCGCTTGTTGTTTGAGCATCAGCGTCAACTTGCAGAAATATTTTCTTATAAGGATGACAAAAACAGTCTTGGTATAGAAAAGTTGATGAAAGAATATTATCGCAACGTACAGACTTTGCGTGAATTAAATGATGTACTTTTACAGCTTTTTGATGAAGAAATTATTCGCTCCAAAGAGAAAGCAAAAATCCTGACTTTAAACGCTCGCTTTCAGATACATAATAATTATATTGAAGCCGTACACTCCAGAATTTTCAAACAAACACCCTTTGCGCTTATAGAGGTTTTTGTGTTGTTTGCCCAGGATGAAAAAATAGAAGGCATTAGAGCTTCCACCATCCGTTTGATCAGAAACTCCAGACAACTGATTGATAGCAATTTCAGAAAAGATATTCGTAACACAACTTTATTTATGGAATTGTTACGTTCACCCTATAAGATGGTTGCACGCCTCAGACAAATGAAGCGCTATGGAATCCTCGGCGCTTATCTGCCTGAATTTGGCAATATTATCGGCCAAATGCAGCATGACCTGTTTCATATTTATTCAGTCGATGATCACACCTTGCAGGTAGTGGAAAACATGCGTCGCCTGCATCATCCCGAAGCTGAAGAAAAATATCCACTGGCAGCAAGAGTGATAAAAACCTTGCCTAAAGTTGAATTGCTTTACATTGCCGGCTTGTACCATGACATTGCCAAAGGACGCGGTGGCGATCATTCCGAGCTCGGCGTAAAAGATGCAGAAGCTTTTTGTCTGCGTCATCACCTCGGCAAATGGGATACCGCACTGGTTGGTTGGCTGGTAAAGAATCATTTGCTTATGTCCAGTATTGCCCAACGACAGGATATACAGGATCCTGACGTTGTGAAAAGTTTTGCCCTTGCCGTCGGAGACCAGACCCGGCTGGATTATTTGTATACCTTAACAGTCACAGACATTAATGCCACCAACCCCAAACTCTGGAATTCCTGGCGAGCCTCTTTATTGAGAGAGCTTTATCAAGCAAGCAAGCGTGCATTGAGTCTTGGTCTGGAAAAAATTGTTGGCAAAAGCTCACGTATCAAAGAAAACCAGAATCAGGCACTGGCAATACTGGATGAAAAAAATATAAGCAGGAAGCAAGCATTAGCCATATGGGATAAACCGAGTGAAGATTATTTCCTCAGAGAAAGCCCTGAAGATATAGCCTGGCAAACCCTGGCCATAGCCAAACATCAGGATTCCGATGAACCATTGATTCTTATAAAAAACAGTACTGAATATCAGTCCGAAGGTGCCACGCAGGTTTTTATCTATACTGGAAACACGCATTTTTTATTTGCCAACATTGCTAACGCCTTTGATAGATTAAATTTAAATATCCAAAATGCCAGGCTGTTCAGTACAGCGTCCAACAAAACCCTGTTTACCTTCATGGTGCTGGAAACCAACGGCACCTTGATTAAAAAGAATTCACCCAGAATGGCGGAAATAACCAACTTACTTAAAGATTATTCATTGCCGGTTGAGAAACCAGCTAAAGCCAAACGCCATACTTCAAGACAACTGCGCCACTTCATCCATGCCACTGAAACCAGCCTGACTAATCCTGAAAATTTTCCTTACAGCATACTTGAAGTACTTTGTCCCGACCGACCCGGCCTGCTGGCAAAAGTTGCGGACATTTTTGTTGATAAAAATATCATTCTGCATGACGCAAAAATTACAACGCTTGGTGAGAACGTTGAAGATATTTTCTTTATCACCAACAAAAACAATAAGCCTATCACCAGTAAAAAAGTATCCGAAGAATTACAAAATCTGATAAAACAGAAACTGGACGCCACTTTAAACGCAGCCTGAGAACTCTCTAAAATCATGATCATGTACGGCATCCCCAATTGTGACACTATTAAAAAAGCCCGCACTTTCCTTGACAGCAATAACATCAGCTATGAATTCCATGATTATAAAAAAAGGGGTATCACCAAAGATCTGCTTGCAAAATGGTGCGACTCCCTGGGCTATGAAAATGTATTGAACCGTCGTGGCACAACCTGGCGCAAACTAGATGAAAAAACAAAAGCCAATATCACTAAAGACAGTGCAATCCTGTTGATGCAGGAACACCCTTCCATGATCAAACGCCCTCTACTTGATACAGGTAAAAATCTCATGCTCGGATTTAATCAAAGCGAGTACGAAAGCCTGTTATAATGCCGCCAGTTTTTTTATGGATGCGGATAAACAATGACCTTATACAGCCTTGCTTTTGGTATCGGTAGTAAAGATTCAGCAGGAAACCTGCTGGAAGTATTCTACCCTGCCCCCCAGCTTAGCCCCGATTCAGAACTTACTCAGGCTATTTTTTCAGTAGTTGACTACGCAGGGGGCAATCAAGTTTTTGAACTGGACAGCAGCCATGTGAACCAGATGCTGGATAATTTTGGTGCAAGCCAGAATCAGCCCATGATCGACTTGCTTTCCCAACTGGTGCTCAGCAAGAAAGCGCTAGTCTTATGCTTACTGGAAAGTGACGGCAAACCGGCATCCGTGGCTGAGGTTTATCTCAAACTACATTTGCTTTCCCACCGTCTGGTCAAGCCACACGCTGTGAATCTGGACGGCATGTTTGGTCTTCTGCCTAATGTAGCTTGGACCAGCGATGGCGCCATTGCTATTAATGAGTTGTCTCAACGGCAACTGCAGGCTCGTCTCCAAGGCCGTAACCTGTCTGTTAATTCAGTCGATAAGTTTCCAAAAATGACTGACTATGTTGTCCCTAGCGGTGTGCGTATTGCTGATACTGCCCGGGTCAGGTTGGGCGCTTATCTGGGAGAAGGCACTACGATCATGCACGAAGGCTTTGTTAATTTTAATGCCGGAACTGCCGGGGAAGCCATGATTGAAGGCCGAATCAGTGCCGGTGTCTTTGTTGGTAAAGGCAGTGACCTTGGTGGTGGCTGCAGCATTCTGGGAACATTATCCGGCGGCAACAAAGAAGTGATTAGTGTTGGCGAAAACTGCCTGATAGGTGCCAATGCCGGTATCGGTATTTCACTGGGCAACAACTGCACGGTAGAAGCCGGGCTTTATGTGACTGCCGGTACCAAAGTAACTGTGCTGGATAAAGAAAATAAGCCAGTTGAAATAATCAAAGCACTTGAACTCAGTGGTAAAGATCATCTCTTATTCCGCCGAAATTCCACCTCGGGAGCAGTTGAATGCCTGAGTAATCGAAGCAGCATCGAATTGAATGCAGAGTTGCACTCACACAATTAAAAAGCCATGTCATCCACGATAGATTTATGCAGTGAATTAATTTCCCACCCTTCCATCAGTCCGGACGATCATGGCTGCCAGGAAATTCTAGCTGCGCGCCTTGCAAAAATGGGCTTCCACATTGAAGCAATGCCTTTTGCTGATGTAAAAAATTTATGGGCCCGTCGTGGATCAAGCAGCCCCTTATTCTGTTTTGCCGGGCATACTGATGTCATCCCAGCCGGCAAAAGTGCAGACTGGGATTCCGATCCTTTCACGCCCGAAATCAAAGACGGCTTGCTTTATGGACGTGGCAGTGCCGATATGAAAGGCAGCCTGGCTGCCATGATTACTGCCTGTGAAAATTTTCTGGCAGAACATCCGGAGCATCCCGGCTCAATTGCCTTCCTGATTACCAGTGATGAAGAAAGTGCAGCCATCAACGGCACGGTGAAAGTTATCGAGACACTGCAAGACAGAAATGAACAGATTGAATACTGCGTGGTAGGCGAACCATCCAGCAATAAAGTCCTCGGAGACACCATCAGAAATGGCCGCCGTGGCTCTTTAAACGGCAAACTGACAGTAATCGGTAAAGAAGGCCATGTGGCCTATCCTGACCTGGCATTGAATCCTGTGCATGTCTTTCTGCCCGCATTAACCGAATTAAGTCAGATTGAATGGGATCAGGGTAATGACTATTTCCCTGCTACCAGTTTTCAGATTTCAAATATTCATGCGGGGCAAGGCACCAATAATGTAATTCCTGCAGAAATGTCTTTGCTTTTTAACTTCCGTTTTTCCACAGAAGTCACGGCGGAAGAACTGATGGCACAAACCGAAACACTGTTCAATCATTACTATGAAAACTATGAACTGGAATGGCAACTGTCCGGCAATCCTTTTATTACAGAAGAAGGCATTCTGACCAACGCTGTTGTGAAAAGCATAAAAGCTGTCAACGGATCAGATTGTGTATTATCCACCGGCGGCGGCACCAGCGATGGGCGTTTTATCGCGCCAACAGGTGCGCAGGTCGTTGAGCTTGGGCCAATAAACGCCAGCATTCATAAAAACAATGAGCACGTCTCTGTAGAAGACCTCGACCAGTTAGCCTTGATGTACGAAAAAATTCTGCAGGAAATTCTGCTCTAGCAGTATCAGACAAATACTTCAAAGTGTGCCGTTTTACCTGGTACAACAAAGCTGGGTTTATTTTTTTCAACGCCCATTTTCTTACCCGGCTTCTTGCCAGGCTTCTTAACAACAACACGGTGCCTGGCACAGTTTTTAGCAAGCTCGACCAGCGTTTCGCAATCTTCATCAAACCCCAGAATTTCCTGCAGTAAACCAATGTCTTTTTTTACGCTGGCCGTTTTACTGCGTGGCGGAAACATCGGGTCCAGGTAAATAACATCCGGTCTGGGTTGTTTGTTCTGCATGATTTCTGTAAACCAGCCTTGCGCCTTGACCTGCTGTAACGACATATTTTTAATAATTCTCTGTAACTCTTCATCGCCAAGCGCCTCTGCCCTAAGCAAACCATCAGCAAGCAGACTGTAAACAATAGTTGATTGCTCCAGCATAGTCAGTTGGCAACCCATGCTGGCGAGAATAAAGGCATCACGACCCAGACCGACTGTCGCATCCAGCACATGCATGGGTTTATGCTTATTCAGCCCCACAGCCTTGGCAAGCCCCTGCTGCTTGCCGGAATTACCAAGCCGATAATGCAAAGCCGCGTCTGTAAAATCCACGCGTGTTGGTTGTCGATGAGTTTCTCCTGCCGTCAGATGCAGACGCCTGAGAGATAAACCTGAATCATCCAGACACAGACTGTGTGTAAAATCATTAGCAGTTGCTGTGCTACCCAATTCCGGCAGCCCGGTCAGCTCTTTAATCCTACTTATGTATTCCGGGTCAGACTTGTCATTAAATTCCAACGCTATTTTCATTGAGTCAGACCTCAAGTATCTGTATCATTCATGTGATACAGATAAATCCTGTTTTTTTCCAACCATTTGGGCTGTTTATGCAACTTGACCTTGATAATTCCCTCTCCACACCAATCTTTCAACAGATAATTGACCAGATTCATTTCAAGATTAACACGCAGGAGCTCCAGCCTGGTGACAGGTTGCCAAGTATACGCAGCCTGGCTGAAGATCACAGTCTGGCGGCAAATACTGTCGTTAAAGCATTTCGACAACTGGAATTTCGAGGTCTGATTCAGGCCATGGATCGCAGCGGCTATATTGTAGCCAGCCCTGATGAAAGCATCGGTCGCTACCAGGCACGAGGAGTGTCCTCCGACAAAACCGAGGTGCATCATGTTGTTGATAAGCTTGACCACGGCCTTTTTGCCAATGCCTTCTGTAAAATTACAGAAGATTATCTCACCGGGAATCCGGAACAATGCAATGTCATTCATGCCGACGGTAGTGGCACCAAATCCATCATCGCCTATCTGAGTTATAAAGAAACTGGCGAACCTGAGGTTTTTCATGGTATTTCGCAGGATTCCATTGTGATGAATCTGGATGATTTACTCTGTATCGGTGTTAACGGCCGCATTCTGCTTTCCAACACGGTCAACCGCAATGCGCTGAACTGTCCCGGAGAAGTCGTTGGCGCGCTTATTCAGGGCAGCGAAAATTTTCTGAGCAAGCTGCGTGAATTCGGCGTAAAAATATACAGTGGCGGTGGTGAAACCGCTGATGTCGGCGATCTGACCGGCACCATAGTTGTTGACAGCTGTGCTGTTGCCGTCATGAAGAAAAAAGACATTATTACGGGTGATCTGATACAGCCCGGCCTGGCAATTGTCGGCCTGTCCTCAACCGGACAAAGCTCTTATGAGGATAAACCCAACAGCGGTATTGGCAGTAACGGCCTCACCAGTGCCCGGCATGACATGCTCAGCAACTACTATGCTGAAAAATATCCTGAGTCCTTCGATGCCAATGTTTCCAGCGAACTGGTTTATTGCGGCCCTTACAGACTGGAAGACCCTTTACCGGATTCAGACTTCAGCGTTGGCGAAGCCATATTGAGCCCGACACGCACATATGCCCCGGTCATCTATAAAATCCTCGACCAGCATCCTGGCCTTATTCAGGGTCTGATTCACTGTTCCGGTGGTGCCCAGACCAAATGCATGAAATTTTCGAACAATATTCATTTCATCAAAGATAATTTATTTCCGACCCCTCCGGTGTTTAGCGCTATTCAGACAGCCTCCGAAACACCCTGGAAAGAAATGTACAAGGTATTTAATATGGGGCACCGCATGGAAGTGTATTGCCTGCCGGAACAGGCGCAGACAGTTATCGATATTGCCAGGGGTTTTGACATTGACGCCCAGATTATAGGCCGTACCGAGTCCAGCACCGACGGCAACAGACTCAGTCTGTCACATGGCGATGAAGTTTTTGAATATATCCCCTAGCTTAATTAAGTAAAACACTATGGATTTATAATTGTATAAAAGGCAGCATTAGAGTTCTTCAATCAAACTGATAACGAACTGTCTCATGAATATTTTTTTTAAACCCATACACTTTGTTTCACTTTTTCTATCTTTGCTGTTCACTTGCCATATTCATGCGCAACCACCTGGCCAGGGCGGCTTACCACAAAGAACCATCTCAGAACTCGGTGACGGCTTGTACCAGGTTAATACAGGTCCTGGTGTTGCTGCAGTTTTTGTCTTTCTGGTTACCGAGGCGGGTATCCTTATTGTTGATCCGCCTAACCCAGCTACTGCTGAATGGTTGCAAGAACAGCTTGTATCCCGCTTTCCTGAGCAGGAAGTTGTTTTTGTGGTCGAAAGCCATTACCACTGGGATCATACACGCGGCGCTTCTGCTTTTGCCTCTACTGCAACTTTTATCGGGCATGAAAACATGCCAGAAAATATGGATGCTTCCATTGCAGAAGCTCCTCCACCCGGGAATACTCGAGATGAAGACGGCGATGGCCTGTTATCCAGGACAGAAGCACAAACAGGAACACTTGCCAATTTTGATGCAATGGATAGCAATGGCGACAATTTTCTCACCCAGTCAGAGTTAACCATGGGTGTTGTCCGGCCTGATATTGTCTTTTCCGACAGGCTTGAACTAAATCTAGGTGGCAAGCGAGTTGTATTGCTCTGGGCACAAAACCGACATACCAATGACTTGATCGATGTTTATTTTCCTGATCATGGCGTTTTATTGGCAAATGATTATGTCTGGATAAACAGGGTATGCTGTAATTTTTCATTTGATGAAAGACCACTAACTACCTGGATAGAGTCAATCAGAAGTCTTGAAGCACTGGATTTTAATATTCTTATAAACTCGCATTTTGCATCAGGGACTAAACAGGATTTAATTGCTTTTCGACGTTGGCTGGAAGATTTAGCCTTTGTAGTTTCTGCCGGGATCAGTGAAGGAAAAACGCTTGAGGAGATTCAGGCAACTAACGAACTTCAGCAATACTCCAATTGGGCAGCTTACGAAAATCAGTTGGATAGTATTATTGCTTCAGCCTACAACAGCTTAATGCTGGAATAGTGCATTTAGTGTTGCTGAATAAAATCGAGACATAAAATAGCCATGATTAGAACATCAGCACTGCTATTTATATTCCTCAGTATTATCGCCTCTTCTCTTGCCTATACTCAAATTTTCCGATCCAGAAATTTCAGTAATCAACCTGAACCGCCAGCAACAGAATTTATTGCTGCCCGCTGGCACTTCGGCACCAATGGCGATATCGGACACATGGGGTGGTCTCATAATTACCCCCAGTCAGATCGTCACCTGAATGATTTCCTGGAACGTACAACCCGCATCAATCTTGAAGCAGCCTCCTTTCGTATTGTGGAGTTGGGAGAACCGGAAGTTTTTGACTACCCTTTTGCCTATGTATCGGAACCCGGTGAGATGGAATTGAGCGAACAGGAAGTGATCAACTTGCGTGAGTTTATTCTGCGGGGAGGCTTTGTGTTGATGGATGATTTTGATGGCTCCTGGCAATGGGCACAAATGCTCTCCCAGGTCAGACGAGCCTTCCCGGAAAGTAGCTTTGTACCCTTATCCATTGAAGAACCGGTATTTCAGATTGTGAATCCCATTGATGACTTCCAGGATATGGCCAACTATGTTCCGGGCGGCGCCATTACCTATTATGGTTTATTCAATCAACATGGTGAGATTGCCATCCTTGCCGGGCATAACAACGATCTGGCCAATTTCTGGGACTGGTATTCAAACGGATCCATGCCTTTGCTTCCTTCAACAGATGCATTTCGTCTGGGAACCAATGCCGTGATTTATTCCATGACCCATTGAATCATCTCAGAAAAAAAATACTGCACATAAAAAAACAGCAGCAACAGATTTAGCCTGTTACTGCTGTTTTTATTTTGAGCAAAAGACCAACTGCTCAGTTACTGCCTGCATTAGTCCAGATCAAAACGATCCGCTGTCATCACTTTAGTCCAGGCATCAACGAAATCAGACACGAACTGTTCACGTGCATCATTCTGTGCATAGTACTCTGCGAGCACTCTCAGCTCCGAGTTGGAGCCGAAAATCAGGTCTACCGGCGTGGCGGTCCATTTCACTTCACCAGTAGCACGATCTTTCGCTTCATAGATCCCAGCCATGGAAGACGGGCTCCACTCGACGGACATATCCATCAGGGACACGAAGAAGTCATTGCTCAGGGTGCCCGGATTCTCGGTGAACACCCCGTGGCGTGAACCATCCGCATTGGCATCAAGAGCGCGCATACCCCCTACCAGCACAGTCATTTCAGGCACTGTCAGGTTGAGCATGTCGGCTTTATCAACCAATGCTACCGCAGGAGACAGCATGCTGTCCGAACTGAAATAGTTACGGAAGCCATCAGCCTTGGGTTCAAGTACTGCAAAGGATTCCACATCGGTCAGTTCCTGGCTTGTGTCGGCCCGGCCCGGTACAAATGGCACTTCAACATCGAAGCCTGCATCAGCAGCCGCTTTTTCAATCGCTGCGGCACCACCAAGCACGATCAGGTCGGCCATGGACACTTTGCGACGGGATCTGTCATTGAAATCATTCTGGATACCTTCCAGTACTGACAGCACATTGGCCAGTTCAGCCGGATTGTTGGCTGCCCAGTCTTTCTGTGGCGCAAGTCTGATGCGGGCACCATTGGCACCACCACGGAAATCCGTACCTCGGAAACTGGAAGCCGAAGCCCAGGCCGTACTTACCAATTGCTGCACACTCAGTCCGGAATCAAGAATTTCAGACTTCAGCCTGCTGATGTCACGGTTGTTGATGACCGGGGTATCCACAGCTGGGATCGGGTCCTGCCACAATAGATCACCTTCAGGTACCAGGCTGCCAACATATCTGGACTTGGGACCCAGGTCACGATGGGTCAGCTTGAACCACGCATGCGCGAATGCATCCTCGAATTCAGCAGGATTGTTCAACCAGCGGGTGGTGATTTCTCGGAAGCCCGGATCTTCACGCAAGGCAAGGTCGGTGGTAAACATCATCGGGGCATGGCGTACATTCGGGTCATGTGCATCAGGCACCATACCAGCTCCGTTGTTACCAACCGGCTTCCACTGGATAGCACCAGCAGGACTGCGGGTCTGTTCCCAATCCCAGGCATAGAGGTTTTGCAGATAATTGTGGGTCCACTGGGCCGGACTGACAGTCCAGGCACCTTCCAATCCGCTGGTAACAGTATCGGAACCGTTGCCGGTACCACAACTGTTGTTCCAGCCGAGTCCCTGCTCTTCTATTGCAGCCGCTTCAGGTTCCACACCAACACAATCACTTGGTCTATAGGCGCCATGGGCCTTGCCGAAAGTGTGCCCGCCGGCAATCAGGGCAAGAGTTTCCTCATCAGTCATCGCCATGTTACCGAAAGTCTGGCGAATTCGCTGGGCTGACGCTAGTGGATCCGGATTGCCACCTGGACCTTCAGGATTCACGTAAATCAGGCCCATCTGGGTGGCTCCAAAAGTCCTGTTAAGCTGACCATCATCACCGATACGGCTGGAAGCAAGCCATTCAGCTTCAGGCCCCCAGTTTACGATCTCGGGCTCCCACATGTCGACGCGCCCACCGGCAAAGCCGTAGGTTTCAAACCCCATATCTTCCATTGCTACAGTACCAGCCAGAATCATCAGGTCTGCCCAGGAAATGTTGCGACCGTATTTCTGCTTGACCGGCCACAGCAATCTTCTGGCCTTGTCCAGATTAGCATTATCAGGCCAGCTGTTCAGCGGAGCAAAACGCTGCATGCCGCCATCAGAGCCACCACGGCCATCACTGATACGATAGGTGCCGGCACTGTGCCACGCCATACGGATGAAAAAAGGACCATAGTGTCCATAGTCTGCCGGCCACCAATCCTGCGAGGTGGTCATCACTTCCACCAGGTCTGCCTTGACGGCTTCCAGATCCAGGCTGGCAAAGGCTTCAGCGTAATCAAAGCCAGCGCCCAGGGGATCAGATTCAGGGGAATGTTGACGCAGTGGCTCCAGATTCAACTGGTTAGGCCACCAATATTCATTGTCGGGCATGGATTCCTGAGCACTTGCTGTAACACCTGATATCGCCAGTGCCAAGCTGGTCATTATTGGTATCGTTCTTTTAAACATGAAGTATCTCCTTGGTTGATATTAATGCACACCTTCAAATAAATGCCGCCTATATGCATTGAGTTAGTTTTATCGAGTTTTCAGAGCAACTCATTTCAACAACACGGAGACTATAACAACTGACTTTAAATTAATATAATTGATTATTTTTTAATTATTAATCGTTTTTTTCGATTAAATGAATCACGTCCATGAGTCGCATCTGCTGAACCTGCTGCAAACTTTATCTATGTGGGAGTATTTATTGATGATAAAGATCAAAGATAAGGTCAATAAGACTTCTGAATCATCGAATGAGTGGGATTCTTAGTACCACGATAACACCTTCTTCTTCCAGCAGGTTATCGGCATAAATATAGCCACCATGGTATTCACTGATCATACGAGCAATATGCAGCCCCATACCCAAATGCGGTTGTCTTTTTTTACTTTCTGGGCGCACGGAAACCATTGAATCAAAAATTCTATCTTTCATTTCTTCAGCCAGATAAGGCCCGGAATTCGCTACTGATATGACCGCTTCATTATCTTCACTGCTGCACTTAATACGTATTGCTTTATCTTCATAAGAAAACTCTACCGCATTGGCGACCAGTTTATCCATCAACTGCACAATATAGTCAGCACTGCCTAGCACCATCACCGGCTTTTCAGAGATGACGAAACTAAATTTAATATGAGGATATATCTGTTTGTAATTATCGCAGCAGGCTTTGATAACTTTCGATAAATCAACTTCTTCTTTATCAGAATTTTTCAGAATCTGCTCCATACGAGAAGCTTCACTCATATTCGTCAGTATCAGACTGAGGCGGGCGATACCTTCTTCTGCCCGATGAATATAGGTTTCAGCTTCTTTTTCATTTCCGGCCATACGCAGATTTTCCAGTGAAGAACGCACTACAGTTACCGGCGTTCTTAGTTCATGTGAAAGTCGTGAGGACATATTTTCAAGGTAATGCGTATATTGGGTCAGCCGGTCCAGAATATTAGAAAAGGAACGACTCAGATCGCCGATCTCATCACTACTGCGCGACGGACTGATGGTGTTATGGATACGTCCGCTATCATCAATAATCTGTTCTGCCTGATTGCGCAAAGAGCGAATTCGGTTAGACAAACCCGAAGCAAATAAAAACAGGACGGTTATAGCCAGCAGCATAACGCCCAGCATGGTATCGAATAGGGTTTCCAGCGCCTGGTTACGGAAGGTGCGGATGCCATTCATATTCTGGTCTACCACGACAACGCCTGTCACCTGGCCATTTGCCATAATCGGAAATGCCGCTTCCAGAATTCTGGTTTCACCATTTCCCAGTGTTCTGAAGTTGGTATTGGGAACCCCGGCAAGCGCAGAAATAATATGTTCCGCCTCTACTGTGCCCTGTTGATAAAGTTCATCAACAAAATTATTGATAGGCTGGGTAAGCACCTGATTATACAAAGGCCTTAGCAAGGAGTTTTTAAGCTCGAACCAAAGCCCGCTTTCATTTTGATTCAGTTCTTCCAGCATTAATCCGCTGGCACTTTGAATGTCGCCTTCACTCAATAAAATACGCTGACTTCTGTCTACTACCTGCACTCGGGAATCACTCAAGCCCATGCCCGCAACTATGCGATCAATTTCGGGTGTTGGGCGTTGCAGGGTACCCAGTGTTTCAGCACTGTTTACCGCAGAAGTTGAAACAACAGCCGCCAGTTCACGCTGCACAATATCATCTATGTCATAAACCGATAGCGCCAACTTATCACCCAGCATATCCAGAGGCATTCTTAATTCAACTTCATAACCTTCTGACGTGCGGTTCCAGCGCCCGGTAATTCTCGGCTCATAATTCAGGGAAGAAATGTCACTGATATCACCATCTATACGATAAGGATAGATAAACTCATCGGCATAGGGTGCAATGACATAATTCTCAAAAACACCTTCTCTGTTGACTAGCCCCAACCTTAAGTTATCACTACGGTCAATACGCAGACTGTCACGATCCCGCAGCACAACATTTTCATCGACAACTCTGAGGTAGGCATATAAGGAACGGTTATATTCACCCAGCATCAAACGGAAACTTAAAGGATCTCCCGCCATGCTTGGGTTACGAAAAGTTGTAAATTCATTTGCCTGATTAGGCCTACTGCTTCCCTCCTGGTAATGCTGTTCATACTGCTGATAATCCCGCCAGTCCAGAATATTGCCATCATCTATAGCGAGGGGATAAAAAACCGGGTAAACGTATAAATCCTGACCGGCAGTCGCACGGCTGTAACTGCTGTCATTAAACAGTTCGGGTCGTTCACTTAAAGCGGTTGCCAGTGCACGAGCCGTTCCCAAAACAGTCTGCTCCTGCGCACGACTCAAATATTCTTCCATCTCAAGAATATATAAATAACCTAACCAGGGAATAACCAACAAAAAACTGGCGGCAAAAACCAGTTTTGTTCTGATACCAAATAGATTTTTTGTAAAAGTTGCCATTTAGTGGTTTAACTCAATAACGGCACCTTAGTCACGGGCTTCTGAGGTCCAGCGATAACCCATGCCGTAAACTGTATCAATACAATCAAAATCAGGATCTACCTGGATAAATTTTTTACGGATACGTTTTACATGCGAAGTGATCGTACTGTTATCGACAAATATTTTTGATTCCTGCATCAGCGCATCACGACTTTTCACATGACCGGGAAACTTGACCATGGCATGCAGCATCCAGAACTCAGTGATTGTCAGCGTAATGGGCTGCCCTTTCCAGCTTACCGATAAACGACTCAGATCCATTAACAAGTCACCTCTTTCTACCAGATTTTCCGGTTCAGTCGGCTTGTCCTGCACATCAAGTCTTCTGAACAAAGCGGCTATACGGGCACTCAAATGCGGCAGACTGATATCTTTACTCAGATAATCATCTGCCCCCATGCGCAATCCACTAACCGTGTCAAAATCATTATCACGTGCCGTCAAAAAAATAATCGGCAGACTTTCTGACATGGAACGTAAAGCCTGACACAGTTTGAAGCCGCCATCTATTTCATCTTCAAGCCCGATATCTATAACCGCCAGATCAGGTAAACGCAATTCAAATGCGGCCATGGCTTTTTGGCGATTAGGATAAGCTGACACTTCATAACCCTGCTTGCGTAAAACATCTGTATAGTTTTCACGCAAGGATGATTCATCTTCTACGATAGCAATTCGCCGGCTCATAAATTCCCCGCCTCAAGTATTTGATTTGCCTGAACTATACCGGAAAGATTCCAATAAATGCAGTAAGCCTGATTAGCAGGACTTAATTGCCATAATCTTGCCATATTTGATCAGTGAACTGCCCCTTTTCTCCCCTTAAAAAGGAATAGACTCACCTTTAAATACACAGTCAGGAAAAACAGGTCATACACAAACTTGAGAGGAGAAACCCATGACCCATAAAACTGCGTATAAGAATTCGTATAAAAATGTAATAGTACCCTTAATCCTGGCATCGCTGTTGTTTACAGCAATTAACACGGCAATGGCCAGTTCGACGGCAGAAATGGATGAACTGGAGCAGCAGGGAACCCGCAATGAAGCAATCGGTTTTCTTGGTGGCGCCGTTGTCGGCGGACTGATTGCCGGGCCTCCCGGCGCCATTGGCGCAGCCATGCTAGGTTTGATTGCAAGCAGCACTAACAGCGAACAAAACGAAAAACAACTGCTAGCCAGCCATCTGGATCAGAGTCAGCAGGAACTGATCGCCCTGCAGGCCGAACAGAGAGACCTTGAAAGACGTTACCAACTTGCCTTGCAGGAAATTGAAGCCTCCAACTTACAACGTGTCAGTCTTAACGACACAATTTCTGACATGCAGGACAGTATTGAATGCTGTAGTGATACTGCCCTGTCCTTACACTTTCAGACTAATTCTGCCGTTGTTGAACAGCACTACATGGAAGCACTTGAAGAACTCAGCAGAGTGGCAGACACAATCGATAATCCACTTATTTTGGTTAGCGGTTTTGCCGATGTTCGTGGCAACAGCACAGCCAATCAAAGACTTTCTGAACAACGGGCTGATGCTGTTGTACGTGCGCTTCTGGCCTTAGGTGTAAAACCAGAAAATATCCAGACCAGAGCCTTTGGTGAAAGCAGAACCATAGGACAGAGCGACAAACTGGAAACATTATTTTTCGATCGCCGGGTTAATATCGAATTGCGATCTGTAAACAATGAACTATTCACCTTAAGTGAATAACAAGCTGATTAAATCAACGTTTAGCAAACACTGGAGAACTGAAGATGACTATGAACAAGCCCCGATTAATAAGTGGTGACCGTAATTACTCTTCCAGTTCTCTGCGTGTCTGGTTATTACTGAATGAGCTGGAAGTCCCTTATGATGAAACCGTCATTCAGCTTTTTCAAAGTAATTCTATTGAAAAAATTGCGATGTATTCACCGAGTTTACAGTTACCCGTACTGATTCATGATGACGTTAAAGTATGGGACTCCCTCGCGATATGCGAGTACATCAATGAAGCATTTCTGCAAGGACAGGCCTGGCCCCAACATCTGAAAAAGAAAGCAGCAGCCAGGTCCATAGCCAATGAACTCCATGCTGACTTCCAGCATTTCAAAAAAGACTGGCCCATGAATTGTCAACTACGCATTCAAGTAAACCCCTCTCCTGCAATCGAAAAAGAAATCGCACGTTTAGATGCCATCATCTATTGTTGCCGAACCCATTTTGGCGATGGCGGCAACTATCTCTTTGGAAAATTCTCAATAGCAGATTGCATGATCGCCCCTATGGCAATTGCATTAAATGCTTATGGTGCAGAATTGAGTCAACAAAGCAGAAGGTATATTCAGACTCTGTTAAGTAATCCAAACCTAGAATGGTGGCTAGAACAGGCTGGAATAGAACAGCAACAAGAACTGGAGAATATTAACTGGGAACAATCTGCCTGATGAATTTGAAACGCTAAACCCTGAGAGCGATGCTTGAGCCGGACTTAAAATCCGGCTTTTTTTTGGTTTCTGTTTGCATGGGATTTTTTTAGTGATCAGCTATACCTCAACCACTTATAAATTTCTTTCCAGGAAGGGTTCTTGCCAGTCATCAGAATTGTAAAGCGGTATATACAGCCAGGGTAAAAACCAGCGAGGTTTATCTTTTATTTCAGCGTAAACTTTATTTGGGGCAACAAGAATATTTATAAATTTTTTAATCATACTTCTCTAAATGGCAATTAAGCTTTTGCTCCATAATATTTAGATAATAAAAAACAGTCCCATGCTTCCTTGCGTGGACTGTTTTTATTATATCTCCCGTAAATTCAGGGAAAGCTTACCTTAAGGCTGCCAAAGCCAGACGTTGATCCCGGTTAGGGTCATTAACCGCCCTGACTTCATCACCAAACATCATGGTCGGATAATTTTCCGGTGTGAATGGTGCCCAGGTTGGCATATCAGCGTGATTAGGATCACCTGTTCTGGCAAATGCGGCCCAGGCAGCACTCATCACGTGCGCTAACTCATAACGATAAGAGTCAGCTCCGGTCATGGATGCGGCTACATCAACATTGTTAAAGACAAATGGAATCTCCAGAGTATGATATGAACCCATACGCTTATCATGTACTGGCGAATGCCAGTCAAACAGGTACAGATAGGAGTTGGCAGAACCCTGCTCATATTTCATGCGGTTCAGATATTGAGCGTTCCAGCGTCGTGTATTATCAGACTCGGCTGTTAGCCACAGCATTCTGTTTCTTCTATTAGGAAATTTGCTTTGATACAGCGAAATCAGCTCTCTGGCCTGCTGCTCATTACCGCTACAGATTCTTGTACTGAAAAGATTCAACATATCAGCATCTGATAATTCATAAGGTGGTGGCCCTATCCAACCATTCTCAGTTTCAGTACTACCAGCCATAAAAGGCACATCTGCAGAATACCCGGGAGCGGAAGGATCCCAAGGATGGCGTGGAATAAAATTACCATCCACGACAGGTCCCATCGGGAAACCCCTTAATTCGTCATCGCCATATAATGCACCCTGAATCTGCTGTGGCGTTAATGCCTGTAAGCGATCTAGCTGATTCGCTTTTATATCTAATTTACTTAAATAACGGTTAACAGCTTCTGTCGCATCATCAGCTGACATACCCCTGATAGTAGAGCCACTTTGCGCGATTGCCCGGTGGAATAGACCTTCAGCACTGGGAACAGCCATGAGTGAAGAAGTTTTACCCCCGCCGCCGGACTGGCCAAAAATAGTCACTCGATCCGGATCGCCACCGAATTCTTCGATGTTGTCTTTTACCCACTGCAAGGCAGCGACCAGATCCTGTGTGCCGACATTGGTCGACTGCGCCCACTTGTCACCACCAATATCAGCCAAATGCATATAACCAAAAATATTCAGACGGTGACTCACCGATACCACAACCACATCTTCTTTTTTCGCCAGCAAGGTGCCGTCATACATCAGGTAGTTTCCAGAGCCATAACGATGCCCGCCACCATGCATCCAAACCATAACCGGGCGTGATCGATTATCAGCAGCAGGTGTAAACACATTCAGATTCAGACAATCTTCACCTTCCTGTTCCAAACGGTTCATTGCCAATACCACTGGTGACGGTTCAAATGCATTTGGGCCCTGATAACAACGGTTGCCAATCTGAAAGGCATCCCTGATACCAGACCAGGCTGTTGGCGCCTGTGGCGGCATAAAGCGGTTAGCGCCATCAGTCGGCGCACCATAGGGCACTCCCCAGAACTGCTGCACACCTTCACGTACCAGTCCCCTGACACGGCCATGGCGTGTAGAAACTGTTGCACCTACATCGCTTAGCCGAAGATCCTGTGCCAGTGAAAAAGGTGCCTGGACCCCCAGGTAAATTCCTGCTGTCCCAAGCGCTGTGGTGCTAAGAAAAGAACGTCGATTAAATGAATTTTTATTATAGTTAGCCAATGCCTTACCCCTATGAATATTAGTCAATGACGCAAGAGCCTACCTCATTCAATCTTGGCTAGGCAAGTCTGCCGGAAAGATATTCTGAACCTTGGCAGTAAACCGTTAGCATTAAGGTTTTTTATGAGTTTTTAATGAATTCATTCACTGCCCTGTCGGACCCATTTAAAGCTTTAGCCTTCTTTCTTAAGAAACCCAGAAAAGCCAGCTGCGTTTCAGTAGGATTCCAGTTTTTTCTTGTCGTGATGCCGATTTTCCTGGGTGTTTGCACTATTTCAAAATTAATTTTCTTTAAATGGCCTGCTTCCAACTCATACTGGAATTGATGCTCCGAACTCATTGTCAGCCAGTCACCTCCCAGTAACAGAGAACGAATAAGCCCTTGTGAACCCGATTCTATAATCCTCTCAGGCATTGCAAGGTCATCGGCGTTAAATACCTCATCAAATAAGGTTCGAGTAGGCGTACCATGCCGGAGAATCACCCAGGGATAGGTTGATAGTGTTTGTAGTGACACAGTGCGAGCAGTGGCTAAAGGATGATCAGCTCTGGCTAAAATTTCGATAGAAGAAGAAAACAGCCCTTCCTGTTGAATATCTTCGCCTGGGCCAGGAAAACGCAGTGCTCCTATCAATAGATCAATATCACCGTTACGCAAATGATAGAGCAAGTCATCATAAATTCCGTCGACAACGCTAATTTTAAAATTCGGATAGTCCTTATTAAAATCCATAATTGTCGTCGGCAAAATAGAACTTCTTGCCAGAGGCATACTGCCGACAGTGATTTTTCCTAATTCACGGTTATGAAAAGCGTTTATTTCCTCTTTTGCCTGAACGATTTCATTAAAAGCCAACTTTGCCGCTCTTGCTAATTTCAACGCTGATTTGCTGGAAGTTATGCCATTACTGGTTTTTTCAAACAAAACAGTACCCAGCTGACTTTCCAGAGTCCGTGCTGCACGATGCAATGAAGATTGGGAAACCTTTAATACACGACTCGCAATGCTGAAATTCTGCGCCTGGCTAATGGCAATTAAATTCCTCAGTTGTGTACTGGTGATAACCTGAACAAGTTGCGAGGGCTTAATCACTCTGCCATCACTGACTCTGGAAACTCCCTGTAAGCCCCCCAAAAGCAAAGACAGGGCCCGACGGACCCTGGATGCAAAGAGTAAACCCGACTCGGTTGGAAACATCCCTTCACTTTGTCTGTGGAACAGTGAAGTATTAAGTTCGTCTTCCAGTTTAGCTATAGCCTGGGTGATGGCTGACTGTGAAAGATAAACCTTTTCGGAAGCTTTGCTAATACTTCTTAATTCAAAAACTTCAAGGAATACTCTTAAGTGCCGTAAATTAAAGAATTCTGCCGACATATGATTTGCCTATTACTTTTTTCTTTTTATAGTCTATATCAAAAAGTAATATCAGAGAGCTTAAATTTTATTTGAATTGTCTACCCCCTCCAACTATATTGATCGCCACTACTTAAGTAGCCTTAAGTTTGTTTCTAAGCCATTACAATAAATTTTATAAAACCAAACGGCCTTGACACTTATTCAATCCAGTCAAATAAGCCTTGTACCATATTTGAAAGAGCTACTCATATGTCGATAGTTGTTACCAATCCTCCCCGCGTAGATAGCGCACTTGTAGAACAGTTTGCCAGGCTCGGTGTTGCCACTGTACATGAAGCGCAAGGCCGCAAGGGTTTAATGTCTCCAGACATCAAACCCATTTACAGACCCGCTGAAATAGTTGGAACTGCAGTAACCTGTGAAGTGGCGCCAGGCGATAACTGGATGATTCATGTCGCCGTCGAGCAGTGTCGTGAAGGCGATATTCTTGTCGTTAGTCCCACCAGCCCCTGCTCTGACGGTTATTTCGGGGACCTGCTGGCTGAATCATTACGTGCGCAAGGTGTGCGTGGACTGATAATGGATGCAGGTGTCCGGGATATTGCCACCTTAACTGAAATGCAATTCCCCGTTTGGTCCAAAACCGTGTTTGCTCAGGGGACAGTGAAAGAAACCATCGCTAATGTAAACACACCCATTGTTTGCGGCGGCATGCTGGTAAAACCCGGTGATTTAATTATTGCAGATGATGATGGTGTCGTGGTGGTCGCACAGCAAGACGCTGAAGCCACCCTTGAAAAAGCGCAGGCTCGTGAAGCTAACGAAACAGCCAAGCGTGAACGACTGGCGAGCGGCGAACTAGGCCTTGATATCTATAATATGCGCGAGCGCCTTGCCGAAAAGGGCCTGACTTATATTGATTATGAAAAATGGCGGGAATCCAACTAACGATGCAAACGGCAATTCCCTGCTATCTGATGCGCGGCGGTACTTCCAAAGGCCTTTTCTTTCTTTCTGAACACTTACCTGCTGAACCGGCGCTGCGCGACAGCATACTGCTTGCTGCCATGGGCTCGCCCGATGAACGACAGATAGATGGTATTGGTGGTGCCCACCCCTTAACCAGCAAAATAGCCATTGTAAAAGCTTCCACTCATCCTGATGCCGATGTCGATTATCTTTTCCTGCAGGTTGCCGTTGATAAAGCCCTGGTTAGCGACAACCAGAATTGCGGTAACATGCTTGCCGGTGTCGGCCCTTTTGCTATTGAACAAAAACTGGTTACGCCGACAGGCAATGAAACCTATGTACGCATACATATGGTAAATACTGGTGGCATAGCTATTGCCAGGGTTCAGACTCCGGTCGGTCAGGTTGAATATGCCGGCAATGCCAGAATAGATGGCGTCCCCGGTACGGCTGCACCAGTCTCAATTGAGTTTCTTGATATTGCCGGCTCAAGTTGTGGTCAGTTACTCCCTACTGGAAATGCTCTGGATACGATTGATGGCATAGATGTGACCTGTATAGATAATGGCATGCCGGTGGTATTAATCCGCGCCAGAGATCTGGGCAAAACGGGGTATGAAACTCCACAGGAACTGGAGAACGATGAGCAGCTGAAACAACGTCTGGAGAGTATTCGTCTGCAACTCGGTGAAGCCATGAATCTTGGTGATGTCAGTCAGAAAACAGTTCCCAAAATGTCATTGATAGCCGAACCGCAAAATAATGGCGCAATTTCCACCCGAACCTTTATCCCACATCGTGTCCATGAAGCTATTGGTGTCCTTGGTGCAGCGAGCGTAGCAACTGCCTGCATTGTCCCCGGCACTGTTGCTTACGCACTTGCCAATATCAATGCAGATAATTCATTATATTTAATCGATGTTGAACATCCAGGTGGCTTTTTCAGTGTTGAAATAGAACTTGATAAAAACCATGCGTCTCCTGAAATAAAACGCGTCGCCCTGTTAAGGACAGCACGTCTGCTGATGCGCGGTGAAGTGCTTATCCCGGAAAATATTAATAATTCTGATAATCCTCAGAGCTGAGTTGAGAGTAACACCATGACCCTGATTATAGATTGCCACGGACATTACACTACCGCACCCGAAGCCCATCAGCAGTTCCGTGAATCACAACTGCAAGCTTTTGCTGCAGGTAAAACCCTACCGCAAATACCTGCCATCAGTGATGATGAAATACAGGAAAGTATTGAGCGCAATCAACTCAGGCTCTTACGTGAACGCGGTGCCGATATGACCATTTTTTCACCCCGGGCTTCAGCCATGGCACACCATCTCGGCGATAATGCTGTCTCACAACAATGGACTGAAGCCTGCAATAATCTGATCAAGCGCGTCGTTGATCTCTATCCCGATTACTTTGTCGGCGTATGCCAATTGCCACAATCACCTGGCGTATCTATAGAACAATCCATTGCTGAACTTGAACGCTGCGTGACTGAACTGGGTTTTATCGGCTGTAATCTTAACCCTGATCCATCCGGCGGTAAGTGGACCTCTCTGCCCTTGACTGATCCCAGCTGGTACCCCTTTTTCGAAAAGATGGTAGAACTGGATGTCCCAGCCATGATCCATGTTTCCGGCTCCTGTAATCCTAATTTTCATGCCACTGGCGCACATTATATCAATGCCGATACCACGGCTTTCATGCAGTTTATTCAGGGCGATTTGTTCAAGGATTTCCCAGACCTGCGCTTTATCATTCCGCATGGCGGTGGTGCTGTACCCTACCACTGGGGCCGTTATAGAGGCCTGGCAGACATGCTGGAGAAACCGGCGCTTAGAGATCACGTGATGAAAAATGTTTACTTCGACACCTGTGTTTACCACCAGCCCGGAATTGATTTGCTATTCCAGGTTATTGATATCGACAACATTCTGTTCGGTTCGGAAATGGTTGGGGCAGTTCGGGGTATTGACCCTGAAACCGGCCATTATTTTGACGACACCAAACGCTATATCGAAGCTCTCGATCTTTCCACAGAATATCGCCACAAAGTATTTGAAGCTAATGCGAGACGGGTATATCCCCGCCTCGATACTCAATTAAAACAGCGTGGCAAGTAAGGAATAAGTGGAAAATATTTATTTGAGATCAAAGCGTTTATAACAAGCATCTTGCTAGCATTTAAACCAAAAACACGATAAGGCAATACATGACTAAATTTACTCCAGATGCTGACTGGCTGGCCTTTCACCCAGCTCCGGGTAAACCAGCTTTTACTCCGCCGGCCGGCGCTGTTGATGCACATTGTCATGTGTTTGGTCCGGGCGATATTTTCCCCTATGCGCCGGAACGCAAATACACTCCCTGCGATGCGCCGAAAGAAAAGTTATGGGAACTTCGCGATCATCTGGGTTTTTCCCGCAATGTCATCGTTCAGGCTACCTGTCATGGTGCTGATAATCGAGCATTGGTTGATGCGCTGGAACATTCCGCAGGAAAAGCCCGTGGTGTTGCCACCATCAAGCGCGACATCAGTGACGCAGAAATTGAACGATTACATGCAGCCGGTGTTCGAGGCGTCAGATTCAATTTTGTCAAACGCCTGGTTGATGCCCTGCCTTTCGACAGCCTTACTGAAATAGCACAAAGAATCAAAGCCTTGGATTGGCATATCGTTATTTATTTTGAGGCTGCTGAATTGCCTGAGCTTTATGATTTTTTTACTGCTTTACCGACTACCGTGGTGGTTGATCACATGGGCAGACCGGATGTCAGCAAGGACGTTGATGGCCCTGAGTTTGGATTATTTGTAAAGTTGATGGCAGAGCATACTAACTTCTGGTCCAAGGTAAGTTGCCCTGAACGTTTATCCTTGGAAGGGCCTCCCCACTATAGTGATGTCATTCCTTTCGCCAGACATATTGTTGAAACATTTCCGGACAGAGTTTTATGGGGAACTGACTGGCCTCATCCCAATATGAAAAACCATATGCCGGATGATGCACATCTGGTTGATGTTATCCCCCGTATAGCACTAACAAATGAATTACAACAAAAACTACTTATTGATAATCCAATGCGTTTGTATTGGCCTGAAGAAATTAAATAAACCCGAAGAGGCATAGCAATGGCAATCGACAAACCTTATGCAGACATTCCAGGCACAACGATTTTCGATGCTGACATGGCGCGTATTGGTTTTCATATCAATCAATTTGCCCTGTCATTGATGAAAGCTGAAAACCGTGAACGCTTCAAAGCAGATGAACGTGCCTATCTTGATGAGTGGCCCATGTCTGAGGAACAAAAACAGGCTGTGCTTGACCGGGACTACAACAGAATGATGTCTCTGGGTGGCAATGTTTATTTTCTGGCAAAAATATTTTCAACTGACGGACTCAGCTTCCAGGTGGCTGCTGCCAGCATGACAGGAATGACCCAGGAAGAATATGCACAAATGATGCTGGATGGTGGCAGATCTCCTGAAGGCAACCGTTAACTTAATGAACAGGCCCACGAACAAGATAAAGGAGAATCCTGATGGCTAAAATCACAGCTGGGGTAACAACCTCTCATGTGCCCGCAATCGGGGCTGCTTTCGATAATGGCAAAACTGGAGAGGAATACTGGAAACCGGTATTTGCCGGCTATGACTATTCCAAAGAGTGGATTGCCGAACAAAAACCGGATGTCGTTATTCTGGTTTATAACGATCACGCTTCAGCCTTCAGCCTGGATTTAATTCCTACTTTTGCTCTGGGCTGTGGCGAAAAATACAAACCTGCGGATGAAGGCTGGGGCCCACGTCCGGTGCCCGATGTTATCGGACATCCTGAATTGGCATCACATATTGCACAGTCCGTTATCCAGGATGATTTTGACCTGACTATCGTCAATACCATGGATGTTGATCATGGCTTGACCGTGCCTTTATCTCTGATGTTCGGCAAAACCGATGCCTGGCCCTGCAAGGTTATTCCTCTGGCGGTTAATGTTGTGCTGTATCCGCCACCCTCAGGACAACGTTGTTACAACCTGGGCAAATCCCTGCGTAAAGCCGTTGAGAGTTTTGATGACGACCTTAATGTACAAATATGGGGAACCGGCGGCATGAGCCACCAGTTACAGGGGCCGAGAGCCGGATTGATTAACCAGGAATTTGACAATAATTTCCTGGATAAATTTGTCGACGATGCCGAGACCTTAGCCAAAGTCCCACATATTAATTATGTCCGTGAAGCCGGCTCAGAAGGCATTGAACTCGTCATGTGGCTGATCATGCGTGGAGCCTTAAATGATAAAGTGCTGCAAAAACACCGCTTTTATCATGTGCCAGCATCCAATACAGCGGTCGGACATTTGATTCTGGAAAATGTAGATAACTAATAAAAGTATTAAAAGAGGAGTTGATAATTAAATGAATGTTGCAATTGCAGGACCCGGTGCCTTTGGTATTAAACACCTTGATGGTATCGCAAAAATCGACGGTATAAATGTAGTCGCGCTGATCGGCCGCACGCCTGAAAAAACGCGGGCTGTTGCTGATAAATATAATGTCCCGCATGCCTTCACTGAACTGGCTGAAGCACTGGAACTACCTGACCTTGATGCCGTCATCCTCTGCACACCAACTCAGGTGCACGCTTCACAGGCTATTCAATGCATGAAGGCTGGTGTGAATGTACAGGTAGAAATTCCGCTGGCAGATAGCTGGGAAGAAGCACAGGAAGTACAACGCGTACAACAGGAAACCGGACTGATCTGCATGGTTGGACATACCCGTCGTTTCAACCCTTCTCACCAGCTGATACACAATAAAATTCAGGCTGGTGAAATCAAAATCCAGCAGATGGATGTACAAACTTACTTTTTCAGACGGACCAACATGAATGCTCTGGGTGAACCACGTTCCTGGACTGACCACCTGTTATGGCACCATGCTGCTCACACTGTTGATTTATTCCGTTACCAAACTGGCGAAGAAGTTATCCAGGCAAATGCAGTACAAGGCCCAATGCACCCTGAATTAGACATTGCCATGGATATGTCCATCCAATTGAAATCGACTTCAGGTGCAATCTGCACCCTGTCTCTGTCTTTCAATAATGATGGCCCCTTGGGGACTTTCTTCCGTTATATCTGCGATAATGGCACTTATATTGCACGCTATGATGATTTGTTTACTGGCAAAGAAGAACCGATCGATGTATCTCAGGTAGATATTTCGATGAATGGTATTGAGTTGCAGGATCGTGAATTTTTCTCTGCCATCAAAGAAAGTCGCGAGCCAAACGCTAGTGTAGGCAAGGTGCTGAACTGTTATAAAGTTTTACATGATCTGGAGCAGCAACTAGCTTCAGCTTGATAATTTTTAAAAATAAATTTTAGAAACAAGGGGTACCAAAAAATGAAAACACAAGTAGCTATTATTGGAGCTGGCCCTTCCGGTCTCTTACTAGGTCAGCTCTTACATAATGCTGGTATTGATAACATTATTATAGAAAGAGTTACACCTGAATATGTATTAGGGCGCATTCGAGCCGGCTTACTTGAGGAGGGGTCTGTTGAAATGATGCGAGAAGCCGGGGTATCCGAAAGAATGGATAAAGAAGGCCTATTACATGACGGCTTTTCTGTCGCAATTGATGACGACATGAGGCGAGTAGATTTAAAAAAATTCAGCGGTGGAAAAAAGGTTGTTGTCTATGGTCAAACTGAAATTACCAAAGATCTGATGGATGCCAGAGCTGCTACAGATGCTCACACCATTTATGAAGTTGAAAATGTTGAAATTCATGATCCAAAATCGGATATACCTTATGTCACCTTTACAACAAAACATGGCAAGCAGGAACGCATTGACTGTGATTATATTGCTGGTTGTGATGGCTTCCACGGCGTATCACGCAAAACCATTCCGGAGAATCTAAGGACTGAGCATGAAAAACTCTATAACCGTGGCTGGCTGGGTATGCTATCTGACACTCCGCCTATCTCGCATGAGCTCATATATGGCACCAGTGAGCGTGGTTTCTTCTTATGCAGCATGCGATCACAAACACGCAGTCGCTATTATGTTGATGTCCCTATGGATGAAAAGATTGAAGACTGGTCAGATGATCGGTTCTGGGAGGAATTGAGAAGCCGGCTACCCAAAAGTATAAGAGATGATCTAATAACCGGCCCGTCGATTGAAAAAAGTATCGCACCTCTACGCAGTTTTATTACCGAACCGATGCAATATGGCAGATTGTTTCTCGTAGGCGATGCTGCGCATATTGTGCCACCTACCGGCGCAAAGGGTTTGAACCTGGCCAACAGTGATGTTAATTATCTGTACCGCATCATGCTGAAAGTTTATAGAGAAAATAAGCCTGAAGCGATCGAACAATATTCAGATCTCTGCCTGAAACGTATCTGGAAGACCGGACATTTTTCATGGTGGATGACCAGCATGATGCATAAATTGTCCGACAACACTTTTGAACTCGGCGCACAAAAAAGTGAGTTGGACTACTTCACCAGAACAGAAACTGGACTACGTGTTATCGCAGAAAACTATGTTGGCCTGCCATATGATGAGGTGAAATAAAGCTTTTTATTACTGCATGATACTGCTTGCCATGTAAGAAAGGATCTCTCTCTTTCTTATAAGGTAAGTAGTGGTAAATTTATTTTTGGTAATAGTCGATTGTAAAACTTATAGTTATTTGTCTTAAAAGCAATAGCAATTAATAACCCGCGACTTCTTCATCATTCAAATTTTCGACATAACTGGCAGCCAGCTGTTTGGTTGCATTAGAGAATACGGCGGTGTCTACTCCTACCCCGATAAACTTAGCACCGGCATCTGAATATTTTTGTATTAATTCCTTTTTGGCAGCCAATACTCCTGCCGCCTTGCCGGCAGCATTGATGCTGGCTATCGTCTCACAAATCGTCTCAACCACTTTTGGGTGATCCTGTTGACCGACAAAGCCCATGGCTGCCGATAAATCTGCCGGACCGATAAATACCGCATCGACACCATCCACAGCGGAGATGTCTTTGACATTTTTCAGTCCCAACTCTGTTTCTATTTGCACAATGAGACAGACTTCTTGATTGGCTTTATGCAAATAATCAGGAATACGATTCCACTTTGCAGCTCTCGACATGGCTGTACCAACACCACGAATACCCTCAGGGGGATACTTGCAGGCCCTGACCAGTTCTTTCGCCTGCTCGGGAGTATCCACCATCGGAATCAAGAGGGACTGCGCACCCAGATCAAGCATCTGCTTGATAATGGCCGTCTGTCCTTCCACCGGACGTACAATTGCTGAAACGGGGTAAGCCGCTAAGGCTTGCAGATGCGCCATGATGGCTTGCAGATCAAAAGGACTATGCTCACCATCGATAATCAGCCAGTCAAAACCGGCCCCGGCACAGAGTTCGGCAACGCTTGTATTGGGTATACCCAGAAACATTCCGTACAAGCGTTTATCAGCCTGCAGCGCAGCTTTAAATTTATTTGTTGGCATTTCCATAAATTGCCTTCTTAGACTCGTAAACTTTTCATCAAAGCATACATACTTTATACAAAATTGACTGATATTCGTCCCAGGTCACCATAATCTGCACTGACCTGGTCGCCTGCTTTGACTTTTATCGGCGCTACAAAAGAGCCTGATAATAATATCTGGCCGGGGTCCAGTGAAATGCCATGGGGCGCGAAGCGTTTCGCAATCCAGCAGATACCTTTGGCCGGATGGCCTAACACCGCAGCAGCCAAACCGGTTTGCTCAATAACACCATTTAATTCAACAATGGCACCGCACCAGCGTAAATCAATTTCATCAGGAGAAACTTTGCGCCCGCCCCAGATAATGCCGGCATTAGCCGCATTATCAGCGATGGTGTCAAAAACTTTACGGGTATATCCAGTCTCAGGGTTTGCCCGGACACTCCGGGCTGCGATTAACTCAAAGGCAGGAATCACATAGTCCGTTGCATCCAGCACCTCTTCAACAGTGACATTTTCACCACTGAGTGTTTTTTTCAATACAAAAGCCAGTTCAACTTCAATTTGTGGATCAAGAAAGTCAGCAGTCTTGATGTCACTGCCAGACTCAAAAAGCATATCATCAAGCAGAACACCATAATCTGGAATATCAATATTAAAAGCGCGTTGCATAGCGCGTGAAGTAAGACCAATTTTGTAACCAATTACTTTACGGCCATTTTGAATCTTGCGTTGCACCCAGGCTGTTTGAACCGCGTAGGCATCATCCATATCCATATCAGGGTGACTCATGGTTAGAGGCGCTATCTGCTGCCGGTTCTTTTCAGCCTCGTAAAGATCATCAGCAGCTTTTTGTATTTGTTGTGTATTAAGCATCTTTGTTACCTTTGTTTACAAATATTCCTGAATATTGTTCTTATTAAACTTTAATACGGGTTCGAGCTCTTTCATTTCAAAAGACAGCGCCATGCCTCTGGATTGATAATGCTTATCGAAGTGAGCAGTAAACACTTCAAAAAACAAATCTGCCGCAGATTGTTTCTCTTCCATCGTGCGCCCGGCTCCCAGTAATACCTGTAAATGTACGAAACCATGTTGCGGGTTACCATCCGCCATACGATATTGTTCACAACAATAAGCCCGGCTGCGAATTCCTTTGAGCGGAAACAGTCCGGTTTCCTGGGCAGCCTGATGCAAACTTTCAAACAGGCTTTGGATCGATTCCTTGTCTTCTGCAAGGTTATCAGAATATTCAAGAACAAAATGCGCCATAATTTTCCCTACTCAACAAGTAATCAGCGACCAAGAACAGGCACACGATGAGTACCATGTGCAATACAAACGTTCTTGGTTTCCATATAAAAATCAAAACTGTAATCCCCACCATCCCGGCCAATACCTGACATTTTTATTCCGCCAAAAGGTGAAGGCAGATTTCGGTTATTCTCTGAGTTCACCCAAAGCATGCCAGTTTCAACATTACGTGCCATACGCATGGCTCTGCCGTTATTTTCCGTCCAGATATAAGCTGTCAGCCCATAGTCACTGTCATTCGCAATTTCCAATGCCTGCTCTTCGGTTTCAAATTCAATCGCGGTAAGTACAGGTCCGAAAATTTCTTCTCTGGCAACGCGCATTTGATTAGTCGCTTCAGCAAATAAAGTGGGTGCCACATAATTACCTCTACCTAAATCTTCACGTCTGGTTCCGCCAACCAGAATTTCTGCCCCGTCTGCTTTCGCGACATCCATATAACTCATGACTTTCTCAAAATGTCCGGTATGGACCAATGGGCCTACTTCAGTCTGAGGATCCAGCGGGTGCCCTACTCTCAGATTTGCCACCCGCTCCTGTAAAGCTGCCATGAATTTGGCTTTAATACCGGATTGGATCAACAAACGACTGGAAGAGGTACAACGCTGACCATTAAGGCTGTAAATCATAAAGACAACTGCATCCAGCGCCCTGTCAAAGTCAGCATCATCAAACACGATAACCGGATTTTTACCTCCCAGCTCAAAATGCATGCGCTTTAAGGTGTCTGCACCCTGGCGCATAATGTGACTGCCGGTAGCACTTTCACCCACCAGAGCTACTGCTTTAATCGCCGGATGTTCTGTCAACGCTTTACCGGCATCTTCTCCAAAACCGTTGACTGTATTCCATACGCCGTCAGGAATCCCCGCGTCTTTTGCAATTTCAGCTAATAACATGGCGCTTAGTGGTGTTAATTCGGCAGGCTTATGGACAACCGTACAGCCTGCTGCCAGCGCCGGTGCAATTTTCCAGGTTGACAGCATAAATGGCGTATTCCAAGGAGTGATAATACCCACTGGCCCAATTGGCGTACGGATAGTAAAGTTTGTATGCTCATCCTGATGCAAAGCTAGGCCGTTACGGGATTCAGGAGCCTTGTCAGCAAAAAAACGGAAATTAGCAGCACCTCGAACGGCAGCCTGTTTCATAAAACGGATGGCCTGCCCGCAGTCCATAGATTCAACCAGCGCAATTTCTTCAGCACGCTCTACTATCTTGTCCGCAAAATGGTTTAATAATTTTTTACGTTCTGCTCCGGGTACAGCTTTCCATTCAGTAAAAGCAGATTCTGCTGCCTGACAGGCTCTATCAATATCAGACAATGTTCCCCTAACAACTTGCCCTAAAGAACTTTGATCAACCGGCGTAGTATTTTCATAGGTTTCGGCGCCAGCAGGAACTTCCATCTTGCCATTAATAAAATGACCAAGCGGCTGATCTTTGAATTTTTGTAAATATTTATTTGCCAGATCCAGATTTTTCTCAAACTCACTCATTTTTATACCCATGCCCTACTAGTTTATCTGCTTGTTTTAAAATACTTAACATGTTAAGTTATATGCCAGTTGAATGCAAGAAACACAAAGCTAGAACAGAACTGACACGGAGTTTTCTTATGCGATTCTTATCCTTTACCCATCAAGATCAAGATTCCTGGGGTGCGCTGATAAATGATGAGGTGATTGATTTAGGGGCACGACTGGGAGGAAGCCTGCTTTCCATCATTCAGGCAGGCCACCTTGATGATGCAAGAGACCTTGCAGAAAAAACAAAAGCTGACTACAAACTAAGTGATATAAAAATCCTCAAACCTGTTTCAAACCCGGAAAAAATTATCTGTATTGGTGTCAACTATGCCAATCGTAATGCTGAATATAAGGATGGCTCTGAAGCCCCCAAATTTCCAAGTTTATTTATCAGAACACCTGACTCATTAACTGCCCATGACGAGCCATTATGGCGTCCGCCGGAATCCGAGCAGCTTGATTATGAAGGTGAAATCGTCATTGTCATTGGTAAAGGCGGACGCCGAATCAAACAGGAGAATGCTTACGAACATATCGCTGGCTTAACCATAATGAATGAAGGGACACTTCGGGATTGGGTAAGACATGCCAAATTTAATGTAACCCAGGGCAAAAATTTTGTACATTCCGGTGCTCTGGGCCCCTGGCTGGTCAGTGCTGATGAGTTTACTGACGAGCAATATGAAAATATGCGGGTGACAACCACTGTTAACGGTGAAGTCCGTCAGTATGACACCACTGCCAGCATGATGTTCCCCTTCAAATATATCATCAGTTACTGCTCTCAGTTTTTTCAGTTAAAACCCGGTGACATTATTGCAACCGGAACACCAAATGGTGCAGGAGCGAGATTTGATCCACCAAGATACCTGGTACCAGGTGATATTATCGAAGTTAGCGTTGAAGGTATTGGCACTCTGAAAAATGGAGTCATTGATGAGCCAATTTCAGACTGAATCAACTCAAAAAAATACGCAATTACAGTTAGAAGAATTTGGTAAATCGTTGCCAATGTCTCTGCTTCGTGCTCGCGAAGCAGTCATGAAAAAATTTATTCCGACGCTAAAAAAACATGGTCTTTCACCACAACAATGGCGAGTCATCAGGTTTCTGGAACAGGAAGACGGACTAGAGATGTCCGAACTAGCAGAGCGCTGTTTCTTAATGGTTCCCAGCTTGTCACGTATTTCAAAAAATCTGGAATCACGCGGCTTGATAATTCGCAAAACTGTTATCAACGATCAGCGTAGATCAGAGCTTTTTCTGAGCGATACAGGACGCAAACTGTACGCAAAAGTTGCCCCTAAATCAGCTGAGCGTTATAGACATATCTCTCAGCAGTACGGAGAAGATAAGCTACAACTCTTGTCGAAATTACTGGATGAACTGGTTATCGCTTTACAGGATTAAAGCAGCCGAAAATTTTGCCAGGTTTTTGAACAGGAAAGTTACTGAGTTGCACTCTGTACCGCTAAATTTCTAATTTCCCTGACATCACCAATACCGCCCATGTTATTTACATTGGTAAAGCCAGCCGCTTCAAGCACCAGCTTGGCTCTGCCAGCCCGGTTACCACTGCGACAGTACAAATTAATTTCATCATCTTTCGCAAACATTTTTGCAAATTCTGTGACATCAATATCGTCCACCGGCATATTCAGATCGCCAGTAATATGATCTTCGTTATATTCTTCCACAGTCCGCACATCAATCCAGACTGCGTCGCTATCTGAGACTTCCATAAGTCCGGCACAGGCAGTCAGTAACAGATAAAATGCAACAATGGTTGATTTCAATAAAATTGTTTTCATAACGATAATTCTCATATTAATAAAACTGCTGTGGATAGAAGCTCACGCAATTCTAGCATTGCTTGCAATTAGTATGAAACCCGTATAACTATCGGTATAATCCAGCTCCAAATCACTCAGTGATATAGATCAAACATACCCTGACAACCATACTAATGGAGCAAGAATAATGAGACCAAATATCCTGTTTAAGGGGTTAATAGTTTTCGGTCTTTTTAGCAGCATGACCGTTAACGCCCAATTTAGCGCTGAAGCTATTGAGCGGGCTACCTTGCCTTTACCTGAAGAATTAAGAGCTGACGCAACTGTTTACACTTATGATGAAAATGGTGAGCGTGTTGTTTTGCGTGCAGGCAGTAATCATGTCGAGTGTCAGCCAAAAAATGCTGATGGTTTTACCCGTTGCGCACCGGTATCTGAATCACAACGTGCTGATTTTTCTGCCAGACTGGCAGCCCAGGGATTAGCAGGCGACGCACTGCAAGAGGCACTAATGGACGCTGAAGCCGATGGCTTGATCCCGCCGGCAACATTTGGCGCTCTCAGATATCGTCTTTACGAAGAAAATGACCGTATACAATTATTATGGGTTGTCTCCTTACCGAATGCTGTATCAGAAGACCTGGGCATGCCGGTAGCCAGTCAGCGCGATAGTTCTCTTGCTGGCATGGGATTGCCTTGGATGATGCGCGAAGGCACACCAAGTGCGCATCTCATGATTCCTATCAATGCCACTGAGCTTTCCAACCCTGTCAGCAGTCATTAAAAAATCAGCTTGGAATTAACTAACGCCCACCCTGTTGTGGGCGTTTTAGTTTAGGCTTTCATAAAATTCGCGGATAGGTTCAAAGGGCCCATATTTATGCTGATCCTGCGGAAAAGGATCTGCATAAGGTGGATAAGGACTATCAACCGGCTTAAGCGTCAGGTTCGGATAATCCGCTTCAAGATTACTTTTAACCGGCCTAGGTTTGGAGTTGATATAAGCAGATACATCGTAGGCTTCATCATCTGTCAAAATTGCCGCACCCAAAGGCATACGTGCCTTGATAAAACGGGCTGCAGTAAGCACACGATTCATACCAGCACCATTGTTATAACTATCCTCTCCCCAGACGGGGGGAAATAAATAGCCATCACTCACGTCAGTTGTTTCTTTTAAACCTTCACCATTGGCGCCATGACATATCTGGCAATGCTGTTCATAGACTATCTGTCCTGCTTCTATATCAGCTCTTCGTTGTGGCTCAACAAAAGCAGCAGGTTCGTGAGCCATAGTTTTACTTTCACTCATGGCAGAATATTGTGCGCCCAGACTTAGAATATAATTTTCCATCGCTGCCAGCTCAATACTGTCGCGTGAAAAAGGCCTGCCGTTCATACTGCGTTGCATACAGCCATTTATTCTGTCTTTCATATCCCTTTCTTCATTTTCTCTACCCATAAACCTCGGATAACGTGAGGCCGATTGCAAAAGAGATAGAGTGCCTGGCATAGTTCCAGACTCAAGGTGACAAGAGGAGCAATCCAGACGGTTACCTGAATAGCGCATAGCCGGATTACTTTGATCAGGGCCAAGCAGTGAGGCAGTGTCCCGAATGAGCCTTTGCCCATATTCAGCGGTAGCTGCAAGTGGCAGATCTACTTCATCATCTTTGTCAAAAACAGGAAAAAAAGCAGTCCCTGCAATGACCGCAATACCCAAAATAACGGGTAGGACAAAAATTTTTAGCCCTTCATTTTCTTGATGTTCTGCCATTTATTTACTCGCTTTATCATGCCTTTTCGTTTCTTAGCTTATTTTATTTTCCATTTTCCTGTTCAAAAACCCCCTGGTCATAAGCCTTAACCCGATCCTGGAAATGATGCTTGGGACGTTCAATTTGCTCTCGAAAATCGCTGCGAATCAGCCAGGTCAAAAAGTATAAAACTGCTAAAATTATTGAACCAAGTACAATGGCATTCGTTATCATATATCCGCCCCTGCAACTGCAGCATCGTTATTATAAAATTCACGCAAATAATGTGTAACTGCCAGCATTTCCTCAGCTGATAACCGCTCATTCCATGGTGCCATGGATGAACCATCAATCCCATTCTGTAGAACTCTCATACTTTCAGCAATACTGGGACGTTGCCCTGTAAAATCAGACGGGGCAACCGGTAATTCACTTGCGGCAAAGCCATTACCATCCCCTCTTATGCCATGACACTGTATACAGTTTTGCGTATATACCTGTTCCCCAAATAGTAATTCGTTTGCGGCAGGTTCAGCGACTGCTTCTTCTCTGGAGAAATTTTGCACAACAGCTACCAGTGCCGCTAAATTCTCCGTCGCCTGATCCCGCCAGGCCGGCATTGCTGTACCAGCAACACCATTCCACAAAATATCTGCAACATTATCTGAACTATAGGTATGCTCAGCGAGATTGGCTGGACGCGGTTCCAGCCAGTCGGCTGCTGGACCATCACCTTGACCACTTATACCATGGCAGCCCGCACAGTTATCCAGCCATAGTTGTTGTCCGACTTGCATTGGGGCGGCTTCCCCGAAATCAGGAAAGTCCCCTCTTATTCGTGTTTTATTAGGGTGAGCATTCAAAAGTGGCGCATCAAAAGACATACGCGCCCACCTGTCTTCTAGAAACAATTCACGTGCAGCAGCATCTCCATCGGGCCAGGCTATTTCTCTGGAACGACCAAGTGACTCAATAAACGCCAGTAAATCATAAGCTTCTTGTTTAGGCTTATCTGCAGCGCCATTAAAAAGTGATTTGTAGGCTGGCATGATTGATAAAGGTGTCACACTGCGGGGTGAATACAAATGCAACAACTGCCAGTCAGCACTACGCGTTGCTCCGGCGCGCGCGAGATCAGGGCCAATCCGCCGCGTACCCCAGAGATGTGGAAAGTCAAACTGGCCTTCCCACGCCAGTGTTGGAGAACCAAATCTACGTATATCAGCGTCGGTGTAACGAATTTGTTGGGTATGGCAATAAGCGCAACCTTCTCGCGCATAAACCGCTCGCCCTCTTTCCTCAGAAACTGTTGGAACAAGGACATTGTCTGGCGTCATCAGCCTGATTTGTTCATCCAGCACCCTGCCCGGCAAATAACCCAGCAGAAATATGGAAACAGCAAAAAAAGTGACACCTGCTACTGATGCTGCCAAATAGGACATCCTCAATATTTTTCCTGAATTACTTACACCAAGCTCCTGTGCAAAGATATTCGATTTAAAACGAGGATGAACTGCCAACGTCTTTTGCTGTTCACTTTTTTGTAATACCGCTTTGGCTCCAGCTCCTCGTGGACCTGTAACCAAACCGAGAAATAAAGCGATAAAACCCGCAGTTATTGGAATAGCCGAGATACTGCGAATTATCCAATAAGGTTTTGAAGCCTGCACCGACTCCAGCCATGGTGTGTCACTTAACCATAACCCTGCCTGAATCACACCGGCAACAGTCAAGTCGATAAACATCGTGCCCACACCCAGCACCAGCAACCAGAACGACCAATCCAAAGACTTGGCATTATAATGAGCCCAGGGAATACGCTGCCAGGCATGAATAATCCCGCCTATGGCAGCGAAAGTTGCAAAGCCCATCATTGCCAGATGCGAATGTCCCACTACCCAATCAGTAAAATGGACAGCCTGATTCAGACTCATTTGCGCCTGCATCGCCCCCTGCACACTGACAATCAGGTAAAACACAATAGATAATGCGACGAAACGCAAAGCAATATCTTTGGGAATAAAGCCACTCCCACGCAGAGATAACAATAAATTCGTCACAACAATGATTACAATAACACCCAGCAAGGCAGAAGCTGCGATAGCTCCCAGTTGTGCCGCCATCGGTATGACAGAAAAAACATAATGATGTGTACCATTTAAAGGGTAGAGAAAAAATAACCCCCAAAACCCGAACATTGACAGGAAGTGACTGAAAATCGGTCTACCAGTCACTGCCGGAATCACAAAATATAAAATTGCCAGAGCCAGCGGTGTCACAAACAAACCAACAGCGTCATGAATCCATAGGCCTCCAAATGCCGCGCTTTCTGCACCAGGAACAAGCTCAGGAATTACATTGCCCATAGGGTAGGCTAAAAGCGTAAAAACAAGTCCACCGATGACGTACCAGCTGGAGACATAAAGGTCTTCAAAGCCACGCTGGAAAAAACCAGGTAAAAATTGATAGGCCGCCAGCAATAAACCAACAATCACAAAGAAGTCTATGCTGAGTGGAAATTCTGCCCATTCTATCGGTTGGCTGAATCCCGCCAAAACCAGAATAAAACCCGGAATAACAACAATAAAATTCCACAGACCAAACAACCAGCGTCCAAATAATCGGCTGGTAACTGGTTTACCGGTCAGTATTGGAACAGCATGATAGAGGAAAGCCAGAAAAGCATTACCCAACCAGCCAAGCATGATTCCCTGGGTATGGGCATAGCGCATTCTGCCCCAGGTGAATACCGATGAATCACCACCCAGATCAGGCAGAAGGAATTGAAGAGAAATAGCAATGCCGAAAATTACGGCAAGAAATAAAGTCCCCAGTGCAGCAAGACTGTGGGCATAAACCAGCCATGTATCGACTAATTTATCAGCACTTGAGCCATCTGGCTCAAGTACTGAATCTAGGTTTGTACTCATCCTGCGTATAAAAGACTATACCCATACTCTTGAGCACGCGTTGTTGCTATAACTCCAGCAGAAACAAAACGGCTATTGGGAATGACGCTGTCTTTAAGCTCTTCAAACACAGCATTTGCTGACAAACCCATATTGTTGGCAATAAGCCCTGAAAAAAACTGTGCTGCCATTTCACATACCGCAAATTGCAAATTTCTAGACACAAGATCATTAATCGTTGCGCCTGGAACAGGTCTGGCAGCTTGAGAATTCATCAAATTAATTTTAGGGGCCTGGCCAGTAGCAGGGTCTGGAAATTGCATGATGGTATGAAATATCTCGCCATATTTCGCCCATACGGCATCACTAAAAGCAAAAGGCGTGGAAAAATGGCGAAAGCATAAAACCATTGCATAATCAGCATCACTGCCTGAATAGGCCTGCGAATGAGCATTTAGAATATTACCGGCATAAATTAAACCGTCACTACCACCCGCTGCCGTTGATGAATCAATGAAGACACGGTGACTGCCGGATAAATCATCCAGCCAGGCATCGTTAGTGTGGCGCATGGGAGTGAAGCCA
>Ga0181577_10000077_pt1 | contig 69652 bp, 54 predicted proteins | sample 101ome_21_FD_132468 | JGI IMG/M metagenome (GOLD analysis project Ga0181577, IMG submission 132468) | Coastal salt marsh microbial communities from the Groves Creek Marsh, Skidaway Island, Georgia - 101413BT metaG (megahit assembly) | ecosystem: Environmental > Aquatic > Marine > Intertidal...
GCTAATCTAATCATCTTCTACCGCGTCATTCCACGTAAAACTGTCCCGTCGGATCGACGACGGCGGCGAGCGGCGAGACGAGCGACGCCTTGTTATACTCTAAGAGCACCGTCACGTTTCGAAACCACCGCGTCCATCGCGTGCCCTGATCACTGATCTGTTTCGCCTTTTCCGGATGTTCCTCGATCCATCGCACGCGCTCTCTGAGATCGGATAGATCGTACTTGACGGGGACGTAGTGCACCCACGGAATCAACGAGTGGTGGTAACTATCCACGGTGGGCGTCTCGTGGTGTAACAACACGCCGGGCATGGAGAGTTTACTGATGGTTCCCGTGTACGTCGTCCCACCCGCGCCCCCGATGTCGATCTGATACTTGTACTTTCCGAGTTGTTCCTCCGTCACGCGCACGTCGGCGTCGACGCCGAGCTTCTTCCCGTTGCGCTGTCGATCCGTCGACGACACGCCGGTGAAGTTGCCCCAATCGAAATATTTCGCATCGATGAAATCGGGATCCATCAGCGACATGAACACCGCCTTGACGCGCGGTCCGCACCGGTCGTTCGTCATGCACTCGACCATGATTTTACGCCGCGCCTCGGGCGTCGGCGCGTTCGCCGCCGCGCGCAACGCGTCGTCCGCCTTGCCCGCACCCTTGCGATAGACGCGCGCCCATAAAAATTCGAAATCATTCCCTCGCCAAAACACTCTCGGGATCAAATTCTCCCACTCGTACGCAGACGTCTCGTTCTCCTTGACGGCGCCGATGGTGAATAATCCTCGCTGATACGGCGCGCACGCCCCGGCTTTACTCAACGCCCGGCACTTGGCCATGTCGGCGTACTCGACGCCCTTCGGGACGTAATTTAAAAACCCACAACTCGGCGTCTCATCGTACCTCTCCCCCCTCGCTCGAATCGCCGTCACATTCTCTCGTATTCTATCCACGTAACAATCCGTCAGCGTCACCAACGGCGCCCGCACGAGCGACGGAATCAACGTCCCGTCCCGCGGCGCGCTCCCGAAGGCGAAAATCGGACTCCACGCCCGCATCGTAGGACACTTTTCCGCCGCAAATTTCGCGTCTAAACACGGCGTAAACGGCGCGTCCGACGTGATGAACAACACACTAAACGGTTCTTGTCCCTTGGCGATCCGTTTCGGGTAATATCGCTCCACGCTCGCCCGCACGACGTCCCGCGCCTTGGTTTCGAAATTACTCTTCCCAAACCACGACGGGACGAATCTTCCATCGCCGCCGACGAGATAAAATCCCGTCGTCGACGTCCATCGAATCTCTCTGATGCCGTTGTTCGACCCGCGTAAGACACCACCGTCGTATTCTCGTTTCGTCGCTCGCACCCGCTCGTCGTGCGCACCGACACCGTACGCGACGCGCGCGAGGACGACGTCGACGACGACGAGCGTCGCGATGAGGACGACGAGCGTGAATGCGATGACGCGCGCGCGACGCCAGCTCGACCCACGACGGGAGGAGGAGGACGCGGACGCGAGGAGTGACGACGATTCGTTTTCGTCGTCGTCGTCGAGGGACATCCGGTGTCGTCGCGAAGCGGAGTGTCGACGACGACGAGCGCGACGCGCTCTTTAGTGTTGCGAGTCGACCGACCGAGTGAACGACTGAGCGAGCGAGTGACTAGTGCTCTTCTATCGATAGTACATCATCGTCGTCGCGTCACGCGGCGCCGCGCGCGCGTCGAGAGGATGGTTTTTTGCGCGTCGGTTCGTCGGGTGTCTCGGTGAACTCATCCCTGTTGGCGTCGTCGCCGTCCTCGACGTCGCCGGCGGGGACGTCGTCGTCGCCGCCGACGGCGTCGCCCTTCTTTGAGTTTTCGGTGATGAGTTCGTCGCGGAAACCGTCCGTGGCGAAACCCGTGACGTTATCGTTGAGAGCGTTGGTGCGAATAAACTCGGCGGCGCCGGTCCAGTGAGGGTCGTGGACGTGGACGTGGGCGTGTTTCTTCATTTGGGGAGAGGCGGCGGACGAGGCGAGCGTCGCCGCCTCGCCGACGACGGAGGCGTCGGGCATCTCTCGGTCGACGTCCGCGTCGAGTTCCTTGGTGTGTTTGGTGAAAAAGGCGGTGTAGGGTTTCGTCGGTGTCATCGCGCACTTTTTCTCGGTCGCGCTCGCGACTAAACCGCCCCAATTCGCGTCGCCTCGAATGCTCTCCGCCGAGCCGACGACGAATAAGCTCGAGCGCGCGCGCGTCAATCCGACGTTGACGCGGCGTTCATCCGCGACGAATCCGAGCCCTCGCGCGCGCGCTCGAGCGCCGTCTTCAGGTGCGCGCACGACGGAGAAGACGCACACGTCCGTCTCTCGTCCTTGGAACCCGTCGATGGTGTTGACGTCGATGGCTCTCGCCTTGGCGCCGCCGAGCTTTTCGTCGAGCTTGGCGCGAATCGTCTTCACCTGCGCCTTGTACGGAGAGATGACGCCGATCGATCGCCCGGAACCGAGCTCGGGAAACCGCTTGAGCATGTTTTGAATCAAACACACGCAAAAGTCCGCCTCTTCGTCGTTCGCCCACGAGTGTCCGGACGTCGAGCGCTCCTTGCCCTTGACGTCAAAAAACACAAATGGACGAAACGCCGAGTACGCGTGCCAAGGACGCGCGTTTAGCGTCGCCATGTCCGGCCCGTCCTTTAATACGTCGTCGTAAAAGCATTTCGACGGAAACTCGCGGATCGCGGGGTGCATTCTGTATTGCGTCTTGAGCACGTGCACGGGATAGCCGCAACGTTCGAAACGTTTAAACATGGACATGTCGTAATCGTTGGCGACGGCGGTGTTGCTCAACACGGTGGCGGGCAATTGTCGAGGATCACCGACGAGAAACACCTGTTTCGCGCCGTGACAGAGCGGAATGAGCGTGGACGGCTCGACCGCCTGCGCCGCCTCGTCGATGATGACGGCGTCGAATTGTTTCGTCATTCGGGAAAACATACCGGCGCCGCTGTACGAGAGCGTGCTGCACACCACGCTCGCCTCGTCGAGGATCGCTTGTTTCAACTTTTCTCGCTCCACGGCGGCTTCGAAGCGACGGACGGAGTCGACGTGCGCTCCCAATTCTCCGAGGCGCTGCGAGACGAGCGTGTCCATGCTCACCGACTCCACCGAGTGGTGCACGTTGATGCCGACGCGCACGAGCGTCGGCGAATACGTGGCGCCCGTGGCGTTGAATAAACCGTTCTGCATGATGCGCAGCACTATTTCGTCCAACGCGCTATTCGAAGGCGCGCATACAAGAATCTTTGAACGCTTGTACGCCTTGGTTCCCAAGACGACTGGCGCGACGCAGTCGACGGCGGCGCCCGCGCGCGACTCGGCGACGAGCGCGCTCGACGGCGGTGCGTCGCGAGGATTCATCGCGCCGCTCATCCACGGCGCGGCTCGGCTCCACGCGTCTCGTTTCTCTTCCGCCGTCATCACCGCGCGCGATTCGCGCATGGCGGCGTAGTGTTTAAAATCAATCTCCGTCTTGGACGACGAATGCGGAACGGCGTGCAACAGCGCCGAGAGCAAGGAGAGAATCGTGCGCGTCTTTCCCGTTCCCGGCGGTCCTTGAATCAACACCAACGGGTCGTGGCTCAGCGCCGTCTTCGTCGCGTCCACCTGCGACTCGTTATTCGCGCGTTCGATGGCGCTCTGTAAACCGGGAGGTAGCGTCCACGCGTCCGCGTTCGCCGCCGACGCGCCCTTCGACGCCGGCGTCCCGCTCAACACGACGGACGCGTAGGGAAGCGACGGAAAGGCGTGAATTGCCAACCACTCGCGCGTGACGGTGGAAATATTGGCTAAATACTTCAACTCCCAACACCGCTCGCCGTTCGACGCCGTCGACGTGAGCGCGTTGCGCATCGCTCGAAACCGTTCCGAATCGCCGTCGCTCGACGCGTTCGCGCTCGACACCATCGCTCGCCCCGACCTCGCTCGTTTCGTCCCCACCGCTCTCGTTGCGCGCTCGTCACGTTCGTCACTCGTCGCGTCCTCCGTCGACGCGTCCGGGAGATACAATCGCACGCGCACGCCTCCCGTCGCGTCCCGTCCCTCGACGACGCCCAACGCGCGCGTCCCCGACCGCGTCTCCTCACCCTTACCTCGTCGCACCAGCGCCACCAGATCGTTCTCTCGAAACACCGACTCCCCGTTTTCGTCCACGTCTTCATCCACGTCCAGCGTGACGACGTGAAACGCATCCTCTTTCACCGAACGCGTCGCCGCCGCCCGCCTCGCGTTCGCCGCCTTCGCCTCGCGCGCGCCGCGCCTCGCGATCGCCGCGCACTCCTCGAGCGCGAGCGCCGCGTACGTGGAGACGTACTGACTCGACGACGCGAACGCGGTGGGCACGCGCGTCGCCGTCGTCGGCGTCGCGGGTCCGGCGTCGGCGGCGTCGACGCGCGCGTCGGTCGTCGTCTCGGCGTCGGTGGCGGCGGCGGCGTCCCGGGACGACGACGACGAGACGCCCGCGTCGACGTCCCATCGAAGGAGGACGCGGTGAAGCGCGGAGAGGTGTCGCTCGGCCGTCGTCGGTTGCGGCGCCGTCATGACGCCGCCGACGACGACGAGACGCGTCGACGAATGAGTGCGCGCGCGAATGAATGAACGAGTGACACCGAGGCGAGACGGACGGCAGACGGCGACGGCGACGATCGCGGCGCATCGCGACGATGGGGAAGACCTCGAGGCGCGCGCGCGAGGCGTCGGCACACGCGACGGCGATCGCGGGGACGACCGCGGTGGCGACGACGCAGAGGAGGGTGGTGAAGGCGAAGCGACCGAAAAAACGAGCGGGCGCGACGACGACGACGGGCGAGGCGGCGTCGACGGAAGAGACGACGACGACGACGACGACGACGACGACGAAAAAGAAGACGAAAACGACCGCGACCGCGTCGCCCGTCGTCGACGCGGTCGGAACGAAGACGAAGAAGTCAAGGATGAAATCCAAATCAGCGACGGGGGCTGAGACGCCAAAGACGAAGACGAAGACGAAGACGAAGAGAAAGCGCGAGAAAGAGTCGCCGAAGACGACGAAAACGACGGACGATGGATCGTCTGAGGATGGTGAGATACCCGACGCGACGGCGACGGAAGAGGAGATGATGAACGTGGAGACGGCGGCGAAGAAACAAAAGACGCGTTTCGCGAAAACCGACGCGTCGGAGGAGAGCGACGACGACGGAGACGACGACGACGATGACGACGATGCGAGAGTAGAAGAACGAGGAAACGACGAGGAGGCAACCGTCGTGACCGAACAGGACGAACAGGAGAACGAGTGCGTGCGAAACATATTGCGTCAGCCGCGGTACTTTGACGACGATTACGAGGCGGCGGCGTTGCGATGTTTTCGATGCGGACAGGGTGGACACCGCGAGGCGGAGTGCACGCTTCCGGCGAAGAAAAAAGCGTGTCACCTGTGTGGGTTCACGTCGCACGTCGCGCGCGATTGTCCGCACGGTTTGTGTTTCAACTGTCTCACTCCCGGTCACCAGAGTCGAGACTGTCCGTACCAGCGCGGTTCCGGTCGCGACGCCCAAAAGCTGTGTTGCCTCAGGTGCGGTAAATCGGGACACGTGGTCGCGGACTGCGTCTACAGATTCGACGCGAGCGATCTCGCGCAGATTCACTGTTACGTCTGCGGTTCGTTCGGACATCTGTGCTGCGCCCCGCAAGACTCGCAGCCTCCGGGACAGCCGAGTTGTTGTCGATGCGGCGCCGAGGGCCATCTCGACCTCGCGTGCGCGCACTCTCGGAGAGGATTCGGCGGAGGCGGTGCCCCCGAATTTGCGTGTTTCCACTGCGGCGAGCGCGGTCACATCGCCCGCGAGTGTCCGAAAAGTTCGCGAGGTCCGTCCGCGCAACCGCCGGTGGACTTTTCGAGAGCGCCGCAAACCTTCGCCGTGGGTTCGTACAGAGCCCCGGGAGGCGGGAACGGAGGCGGGAGTTGGCGAGGCGGCGGCGGCGGCGGCGGCGGACGAGGCGGACACGGCGGTCGAGCGTCCTCCGGTCCATCGCGAGGGTACGCCCAAAAATACGGCGGCGGACGGGGACGGAGACCGACGAACACGGGGGCGAACTGGCGAGGCGGCGGAGGCGGAGGCGGAGGCGGCGGTTGGGGCGGCGCGCCCCCGCCGCCCCAGCGAGGTCGACGATGGTAGGTTATAAAAACAGGTGTTTTAGGTGAGTGTAACATAGCGGTTAATTCGGCTACTTCTAAATAAAGCGCTCGTCTCGTTTCCGGCGTGGCGTAAAAATGAGGTGCAGTACGTACACGGAACGCGGAGAAGGGACGGCGCCGCGACGTCACCGACGCGAGAGTTTACGCACGACGCACTCTCTGCTCACGGCGACGTATCTTTTCAATACCTTTTTCAATTCCTTCAGACGATCTTCGAGCTCTTCAATGGATCCCGGTCCTCGGCGCAGCGCCTCGTACTGCTCGTTGACGATGGATTCGCGCATCGTCTCGCACGTGTGCTGAATCCCCTCCGCACCGAGCGTCGACGACGCCCCACGAAGTTTATGCAGCGTCGCGCGCGCCTTCTCCGTCTCCTCCGTCGTACACGCCCCCTCCGTCTTCAACAACTCCCTCAGTTCCTCGAGCATGCTCTGCGAATCGTCGCAGTACATGTCGACGATGTCCTCCATAAAGTCGGGCTCCGACTCTGTCTGTAAATCCAACAACTCGTTAAACTGCGCTCGATTCAACAGATTACTCGCCGGATCGAACGCGTGATTCTCCATGGCGACCAAAGAGGACATCAACGCCTCGTCGCTCATGCTCGTCGCCTCGTCGCTCGCGCTCCGCGCGTCGTCGCTCGCGCTCGCCTCCTCGGCGCTCGCGCTCGCCTCCTCGGCGTCCCCAACCTTTTCCTTCACCCTCGCCTCCCCCCCTCGCCCCTCGCGCTTTCTCCTCTCGTCGACGTCCTCCGCCTTCGACATCGCGTCTACCTCCTCCTCCTCGTCCTCGTCTCACGCGCGCGCGCGCGATCGAATCGAATCGATCGAACCGATCCGTCGCCGCACCGATCCGTATCTTTGTCCCGTCCTCGTCTCGACGACGGGCGCGTCCTTCGCGTCGACGACGTCGGTCGAGTCGAGGACGAGGACGGTCGAGGACGTGACGCGCGACGGAGAGAGAGAGCCGCGCGTCGACGCTCTCGCGCGGACGATTCACCACCACCACCGCGCGCGCGCGCGTCGTCGAATGAATCAGAATCAATCAATCATCCATCCTCCGCCATCGCGTCCCATCGTCGCGCGCCTCGGTCCGTATCCCCCCAAGGTCGATCGGCGTCGATCGATCGATCGATCGATTCGATCGATCGAGTCGGCATCGATCGATCACTCAATCGATCGATCACGACAGTTACGCCCGCGTGCGTGCATCCGCCCCAGGGACCGATGTAGTACACATGGGCCTATTTAGTACACTGTAGGGACCGATGTAGTGTACTTAATACCCTCGGGACCGATGTCGTGCGATCCAAGGACCGTGCCGAGTATTTTGTCGATCACTCGATCACTCGATCGATCAAGTCGGCATCGATCGATCGAATCGATCGATCACTCGATCAATCGATCGAATCGATCAATCACTCGATCAATCACTCAATCGATCAATCACTCGATCGATCACTCGATCGATCGATCGATCGATCGATCACTCGATTCGATTCGATTCGGTTTCGATTCGGTCGTCACGGCTCGAGGGAAAAGTCGCGACGATTCGCTCGACCGAGGGACGGCGCGCGCGCGAGAGCGAACGACCATCGCGAGGCGCGGGACGACGATGGTGGGTGCGTGGACGTGGTGATTGATTCATGACGGGCGACGACGACGGTGACGACGACGTCAGAGTTTGGCGAGAAACCCGCCGTCGACGGGTAAGACGACGCCGGTGATCCACGACGCGGCGTCGCTCGCTAAAAACGCGACGGCGCCGGCGACGTCCTCGGGCGTGCCGGCGCGACCGAGGGGCACGCGCTCGCGCACGATGTCTTCGCTCGATCCGCCGTCGTATTTTTCGAGACCTTTGCTCATCTTCGTCGGCACGTACCCCGGGGCGATGACGTTGACGGTGACGTGGAGTTTACGTCTCGTCGCGAACTCGTCGGCGAGTTTGCGCGCCAGGTGGTGCACCGCCGCCTTGCTCGCGTCGTACGAAAACGTCGGGTACGATTGCGGGGTGATTCCCGCCGTGGACCCTATGATGATGACTCTCGACGGATCTCTCGCGCTCGACGCCCGCGCGAGCGCCGGTAACAGGGCGCGCGTGAGATGAAACACCCCGACGACGTTGAGCGCGTACGTCTTCTTCCAACCTTGGTCGTCGTGCGTCTCCAACGCTGATCCCCAGGACGTTCCGGAATTATGCACCAACACGTGCACGCGATCGTCCCCGCATCGCTCGATCTCGCGCGCGCACGTTTCCGCCCCCTCCACCGTGGATAAATCCACCGCGAGCTCGACGACGACGCCGTCGCTCGACCGCCACCCGTCCCGCGCGCTTCTCGACGCGACGTACACGCGCTTCGCCGAGTGACGCTCCGCGAACGCGCGCGCGATGCCGAGGCCGATCCCTCGCGTGCCCCCAGTGACGACGATCACCTTTCCGCGCGCATCGAACGCGTAATTCGACGACGACGACGACGATGGGGAGTCGGCGATCGACGCCATCGGCTCGCGCGTCATGTCGGACGACGACGCGCGCGCGACTCTGGACGCGGTGCGCGACGCCCTGAAGCGACGACTGCGCGAAGACGCGTCGATCGGTGGCGACGGCGAGACTTCCGAAGACGGCGCGCACGACGACGACGAGTACCGTCGCGTGCTCGAGGCGTTGCGATTGTCGGGCGAGACGGTGGACGCGAGGACGACGACGACGGTCGGCGCGCGCATGCGCGACGTGTTCGCGGCGTGCGAGGAGGACGGGGAGGACGTCGATGACGATTCGTTCGAGACGCGCGTGCGCGCGGCGGTGGACGCGGGGGAGGACGTGAACGGGACGAATGACGACGGCGAGACGGCGTTGCACGCGGCGGCGCTGTACGGGAAACTGTCTTTTGTGCGAACGCTCTTGCGCGTGGGCGGCGCGGACGTCGCGGTGAGAGATGAGTGCGGTGGAACGGCGTTACACGACGCGTCGGCGTCGGGACACGTCGACGTGGCGCGAGCGTTGACGGAGTGGGCGCGCGCGCGAGGGACGCTGGACGCGCTCGTCGACGCCGAGGACGAGGACGAGGAGACGGCGTTGCATCACGCGGCGAGGGGAGAACACGGAGAGGTGGTGAAACTGTTGTTGGAACTCGGGGCGGACGCGACGAAACGGTCGAGCGCGGGGGCGACGGCTCGGGATTTAGTGGAGGACGCGGAGGACGTGCGCGGGCTTCTCTGACGCGATGGGTCGCGCGTAGATACTAGTGTGAACATAATAAAAGAATACCTCCTCTGATTCACGCATCGACTCACGTCCCGTACCCGACGTCACCCTTGGCGAGGTACATGACGCTCTCGGACGCGTCGAACACCATCCTTCCTCGCCCGATGACGTCCAGACCGAGCGCCATGAAGGGCGACATCGAGGCGCCCAACGCGTTAAACGCCGGCAAATCGCCGACGCAACACATGCCTCGGTACAGAGACTCGACGTTTTCCTCGGCCCCGAGAACGCGTAAATCGTACGGTGCCATGGACAAGCTCACGTCGTTCCCGTCCACGCCGGCCACTCGCAATGCCCCGGTCGTGACGCTCGGGGAATCCGGACCGACGCCCGCGGCGGCGCTCGCCATCCAGTTCACGACGGAGAAGAAGCTTCCCATGTCCACGATGGCGTCGATCGGGTCCGCGTCGTTCAGCGTGCACCGAACCGTCTTCAATCCCACCTTGTGGTGGGTGCCCATGGACACCCGCACGAGCTCGTCCACGTCGAGCGCCCCCCACGAGATGGATCCTCGCGGCCAAAACGTAATCGTCGACGCCTCGAAATCAAACTCCACCTCGTACCTCCCCAGCCATTCCAATCCCAGTAATCCACCGATCGTGGGCGGTAATCCCACCACCGAAAGATCGGTGACGACGGCGTCGAGATCGAACGTCTCCCTCCCCACGCGCACGTCCGTCACCGTGACTTTTTGTCTCAACGTCTCCCCCGTCCCCGTGAGTCCGCGCACCGCCGCGCCCTCGCGCACCCGTCCCGCGTCCAACATCTCCAACGCTTTCGGCGTGATCAACGCCGCCGTGGCCCCGGTATCGATCACAAAATCACACAGACCGATCTCCCCGCCCACGTCGAGCGTCACGACGGCGTACCCCGACCTCGGGGACATGCCGCCCGCGCCCTTTCCGCCGAGCTGCCGGAGGGGCTGTCGCACCGCCTCGTTCTCCGCGCGCGTCAACCACGCGAGCGCGAGCCTATCGACGAGCTCTGATTTCTCCAAACAGTCGTCGTGACGAAGATTCATGCGCACGAGTCGTTCCTTGAGCGCCTTGACGCGCATACCGTTCGCCCGCGCGCGCCAACGCTCGAAACGCGCCTCGTCCGATGTCGGCACGTCATCGTCGTCTCCGGACGCGCGCGCGGCGACGACGCGCGGTGCGGTGCGGTGCGTCGTCGAGGACGTCGGCCGTGGCACCGCGCGTCGAGTCGTCGGTCGCGCCGACGTCGACGCGGTGCGCGCGCGCGCGAGCGACATGACGACGATGACGTTCGTTTCGTGTGGAATGGCGTGAAAAAGTGACGCGACGTCGTCCGGCCGACGCGCGCGACCGCCGCGCTCGAGCGCCGCGCGCGAGTCCGACGACGACGAGGACGCGAGGCGGGTGACGCGACTCCGCGTCTCCGCGCGCGACGACGAGGACGACGACGGGGACGGTGAGACGCGTCGTCGCCATGACGGTGTCGGCGGTGTCGACGCCGCGATTCTTCGCGACCGGTTCGGTGGCGACGTGGACGCGCGCGCGCGGTGGACGCGCGACCGGGACCGCGTGGACGCGCGCGCGATGGATGGTGTCGGCGGCGCGAGGCGGGGGCGGGGAAGACGGCGGTGGGGGTGGGCGTGAAGAGGCGACGACGTCGGTGGGGGGCGGCGGCGAGGCGGCGGCGGCGCCGCTGCGGTCGACGATTCCCGAGGGTGGTTTGAAGATTGATCGGTTGTTGGACACCCTGAGTGGGGACGCGGAGGGGAAACTGAGCAATAGGGCCAAGTTTCGCGCGCTTCCGATCGACGGGGCGATCATGGGGAGGATTAAAAAGTATAATTTGGCGACGACGGCGTCGACGGCGGGACGAACGGCGCGCGTGTTGAGAAATCGAGAGGAGATCAGCAAGGTGACGGCGAGGTACGCGATGTACGATGTGGCGATGTTGGATGGTCGGACGCAACGTTTGCTTGGTGTGGGTCGATCGAAGCGCACGGCCAAGTTTATCGCGGCGGCGGCGAGGGAGGGCGAAGAGCCGCCGGCGCACGCGGTGGGCAAGGGCGCGAGTAAGATTAAGGATGACGTCCCGGAGATTGCCTTTGCGGGGCGTTCGAACGTGGGGAAGAGTTCGCTCATCAACGCGTTATCGCTCAGCTCGGTGGCGCGATCGAGCGATGTGCCGGGGAAGACGCAGAGTTTGAACTTTTACTCGCTCGACGAACGCGTGCGTCTCGTCGACATGCCCGGGTACGGATTCGCGTTCGCGAAACAACATCGAGTGGAGACGTGGAACGAATTGATGGACAAGTACCTCACGTCGCGTCCTAATCTCAAGCGCGTGTACCTCGTCGTCGACGCTCGACACGGTTTGAAGGCTTCCGATAGGGAGATGTTGGCGTTCCTGTCCAAGTACGGCCAGACGCAGTGCGCGGTGATTCTCAACAAGTGCGACTGCGTGAACCCGAACGATCTCGCGCGAAGAGCGTATTTGATTCAAGAGGAGCTTCGGTACACGAAACGGGCGCGAACGATGGTTCTCATGGCGTCCACGTCCACGGGTGCCGGCGTGACGGAGATTGCGCGGGAAATTTTCGACATGGCGCTCGACGATCCCAAAGGCGACGTCGCCGAAGACGACGAGGACGACCAACCGTGGGGCGACGCGTACGACGACGATGACGGCGACGACGACGACGACGGCGACGGGTACGAGAATTCCGGCGGCAAGTCTCGAGATAAGACTGAATTTTACGGCGGCGAGTGGAAGCCCGGGCAGAAGAAGTCTCGAAAGTTTACGCCGACGGCGGTGAAACTCGGACGCGGCGGCGGACGCGGTGGTGGACGCGGTGGTGGACGCGGTGGTGGACGCGGCGGCGGACGAGGACGAGGACGAGGACGCGGGAAGGGATTCACCAAGGGCACGCCCGGGTACGATTAATGAGATTGATGCGTTCTGTAATGATTAAATAACAATAAAGGCGACTCTCCGTCTCAAAACTCCCACGCGTGGTTGAGCTGAAACGTCGGGTTTTGCAAACCTTGCGTCGAGAGCACAGATTTCGCGACCACTTCCCATCCCTTCAACTCCTCCGTGAACTCGTATCCAATCTGAAGCTCGAGCTCGCGAGCGGCGACGCGCGACGTCGCCTTGCCGCGAAAGTGTTTGGCAAACTGGCGCCCCGCGCTCAGTTCCAACTCCATACCCTTATCCGTCTTGAAGTGCGCGGCTAAATCGTACTCACCCTTGCGTTGGGACCAGCTCGCGCGCCAACATCCTCCCGGATTGACGTCGAGCTGTTCCTCCGCCACGGTGTGTTGACTGACGCGCTGCACCGACAAGTCTCCGTACTCTTCGTGCGTCGTGCTCACCTCAAAGTCCAAGTGATCGACGGACACGGAATCTCTCACCATGGTGTACTTGGCGTCGATCGCCACCCCATCGATGTCCATCGACGTCTCCAACGCCGGATTCCACTTCGTCTTCCCGCTCCAAGGAAACGGCGGCGACGGCGCCACCGCCAGCGTCGGCGCCTTGGCCACGCCGAGCAACTTTTCCAAGTGCGCGCGCGCCTTGAACGCCAACAGTTCCCCCTTGAACGGTCGAGACGTAAACTCAAACCCTATCCCACCGATATCTTCCCTCGTCTTCACCTTGACGGCGTTCAAATCTGGAAATTTCGCCTCCATCACGCTCCGCGCCCCCGCCAGCTCAAACTCGGCGCGCGTGGCGCTCTCGTACGCGTTCACCTCGATCGTCTCCTCCACCGATCGCAATCTGAACCACGTCGTCTCCCGAATCAAATCTCTCACGCACTCTCTGAACCTAACGTCCAACGGTTTCATCACCTCTCCCGCCAGCGCGTCTCGCTCGCGATGCGCATCCACCACCTCGCGCTGCAACCGCGCGATCTCTCTCGCCTGCGCGCGAAGTTGCGTCTGCAACAACGCCAACGTCCGACGCGCGTCCTCCGACGCACCATCCTCATCCCTCGACGCATTCGACGTCGACGCCCCTCGCGCGCGATGACCGGTGTACATCTCCCTCCGTCACCGTCCGTCACGACGCGCGCGCGCTCTCGCGTCGTCGCCACGTTTCAAATTTCAATTTCTTTGCCCATCCATCCATCCGTCCATCCGTCGTCGTCGCCGGTTTCCTAAACCCTAAACACGCACACGACGTGACTCGGGCTGTTCTTAAAAAGGGGGCGCAAAATTTAAGAAAAAACTCGGGGGCGCAAGCTTGCGCCCCCTGATTGAGAAAATGTCGGGCGATTTTTCTTACGAAGAGTCTCATTTGCACTACGAAGAGTCTCATTTTCCCTACGGAGAGTCTCATTTACACTACGAAGAGTCTCATTCACACTACTACGACATCGTAGGGTAAATGAGACTTTCCGCGACGAGTCGAGTCTCATTCACACTGCGACATCGTAGGGTAAATGAGACTCACCCCGACGCGGTATGTATACACCACTGATGATCGTGTGTGTCGTGTTTGTCTACGTACACCGTGTCCGTACTGTACGACCGATCTCCCATTCGACCCCTCGCGTCCCGTCGATCGGTCGGTTTCACATCGATCGATCGGTCGGTTTCACATCGATCGATCGGTCGGTTTCACATCGATCGGTTTCACATCGATCGATCGATCGATCGGTTTCACATCGCCTCGCCTCGCCTCGCCTCTCGATCGATCGATCGATCGATCGCGCGGGGGTGACGGACGAACGCGCGGGACGCGTGGCCGTCGGCGCGGCACACACGCGCGCGCGACACTCGCGAGCGACAGTAGTTTCTCGTCGTCGAACGAACCGACGCACGAACGCGCACGCGCACGCACGCACACGCGCGCACACCGAACGCCCACCCCTTGTTCGGGTTCTTTCGGATAGGACACCGGCGATGATGACGATCGCTCGAACGACGACGACGACGACGACGGTGACGACCCCGGTCGTGGGACGCCGCGCGACTCCCGCGCGAGGCGCGAACGCGATCGCGCGCGCGAACGCCAAGGACAAAGTCTGCGCGGCCGCGCTCGCGATGACGGTCGCGATGAGCCCGTTGGCGGCGAACGCGGCGGTCGAGGTGGCGCAGGTGGCCAAGGGTGACGCGAAGTCGCTCGCGGGCGATCTGTTCGCGGAACAACAGGCCAAGTCGAAGGCGGTGGCGCCGAAGAAGACGAAGCAACTCGCCAAGGCGCCGGCGCCGTCGGTGTCGATGCCGTCGATGAGCGCGCCGTCGTTGCCGTCGTTCAGCGCGCCGTCGTTGTCGTTGCCCAAGCTCGGCGGGGGCGAAAAGAAGGAGGCCGCGGCGCCGAAGAAGAAGGAAGCCGCCGCGCCCAAGGCGAAGTCGTCCTCCGGTGAGGGATCTGGCGTGCCGTTGCCGCTCGTGATGATCGTGCTCTTCTCTCCGCTCGCCGCCGTGCAAGCGTTTTCTTTCTCCACGCTGGCGCGTCTCGCCAAGCAAGCCGCCGACAAGTAAACGCGCCTCGCGGTTCGTCGCTCGACTTGAAATATTATCATCATACGTGAGATTTTAAAACATAAAGAATGGTACACGGCGACGCGACGCGACGCGACGCGACGCGAACGAACGTTTCGACGTCACCGGGGGCGCGTCTCGTCGTCGAGTCGCTTTCTGCTGGTTTCGAGCGCCGTCTCCGCCTCCTCCACGATGCGTCGCAACTCGCGAATAGCGTCCGTCGCGCGTTGGTCGTCGCGAAGCGCGTTCTCGTCGTCGCGCGCGGTCGGTTGTGCGCGAACCTCGGCGTCGAAAACTCGTTGAACCGTCTCGAGCGCCGCCGCGCTCGGGTCGCGCTCGACGGCTAGACCGGGTTTCATGTCGCGCGAGGCCAAGTCGCCAAGTTCTTTGCTCGCCGCGAGCTCTGCTCGAAAGTGTCGCTCGGATACCTTCGGGTCGATGCTCGCGTACTTGCGTTTGGAACCTGTCGGTACGTCGTCGACGTTCTGATAGTGCTTTGCCAAGAGCTCCGAGTATTCGCTGATGTCGAAGTTCGTCAACGCGTCGAGACCTTTGTCGGCGACTGCGGCACAGTCGTAGGCGACTGCCGCCTCTCGTTCCGTATCGAACAGCCCGAGGTCTACAACAAAGCGAGAAAGAAAGAGTCAGTGACGTGAATCCATCAGAGCTCGCGACGTGATGATGGCCGATGCCTACGCGACGACGGCGCTCGCGTACATCTATACTTTTTCCCGACAATCTGTCCGATTCTCGCTTCGAATTTGCCCTTCGCGTGTCGCGTCACGCCCCGAAAACGTGAAGAAGACCCTTTGTTGAATCCTTTACTCTGTCTTCTGAGCGATAACACGAGATCTTCCTCGGTTATCTGGTTGAGATTTGCGAGCTCGCCGTGATAATTCTGGATATCAAAATTAGTTTGCGCGCGTTCACCACGGCAACGAATCGCGATGAGGTCGTACGCCACGGCGGCCTGGTGTTCGCTGTCGAAACCACCCAAATACACCTGTTTTCCTCGGCTCCACACGTGGCTTTCGAACTTACCAGTCCTGCAGTGATGCGTCACACCTCTAAATTTCGACGTCGACCGGACGCTTCGCTTCTCCCCTGACGTCCTCGCCGCTCGCGCTCGCGGTGCTCGCGTGTCTCGCTTGCGTTGGTTTCTTTCAGATATCGGTGCTTCGACGATAGCCGTTCGTTCCAAGCCAGAATTCGGTGCTTCAACGATAGCCGTTCCGTCCGGTATCGTCGAGAAGAGGTCGGTGAAGTCTTCGTGCATGAGAAGAGCATCCGTGCTCATGGCGTCGAAGCATCCTAGATCCAGAACGGTGGAATCATCGCTTCTGTTCGCTCCTGGCACGCGACCAATCGTAGAATATGAACCAAATCCGCAGAGGTTGAACAGTTCTTCATCGATGAAGCCATCCAGATCGTGATCCAAATCGCCAAATTCACCGCGCGATTCCTCGCCCGCCTCGAGCGCGTCCAATTCAAAGTAGCCTTCGCGCGCACAACCTGGCGACATCCCCGATCGACCGATGATCGAACGAGAAGAGTCGCGCGATGAAGTCACGATGAAGACTCTCGCTCGTTTGCGCTCGCTCGTTCGTTCTCTCGAGGCTGCCTCGAACCTGCAAACTTTCACGCGCGGTTAACAAAATCATTGTCTCGCGCATACAGCAGTGGGCATTACAACAAGTACCGTTCATCTTCTCTATCCTTCTCCGATAGGCACTCCTTCCATTCCGGCAACGATTCTATCAATTCTTTAACAGCCTCGTATCCCGGCGCACGTTCAGGTTTTCGATTCTTCGCGAGTTCCAGACAGGTCTCTGCGTCCTCGACGGAGAAATCACAATCGTTATCGTAAAGATATTTCAACACCTCCGCGTGACCTTCTTGCGCGGCGACGAGCATGAGGTGGTTCGGTCCTCCATCGTATCGTTCAAAGTTTTCCCAGGCTTCAAAATCGCAGCACTTGACGTTTTCTTTCAAATATCGAACGCAGTCGACGTCCCCAAAGGCGCACGCCGCGTGCATCGAGTCGCAGCTAATCGGAAAGTTGCACCTGTGCAAATGTTTCAACACCTTGACAGCCGGTACGTGGATACCACCGTCCCTAGTGTTCAAGACCGTCTGTGTGCGCTCGACCGCGGCTCTGACCGCGTTCTCGTTGATCTCCTTCGGTGAGACGCCGTTCGCGAGCGCCCAGTTGATGACGCGCACGGGGTGCTTACTTTGAAGCGCGGCGACGGAGAAAATTTCTCGATCCCAATCGACCATGTTGGGGAAACGTCGCTTCATTTCGATGAAACGTTCCTTGAAATCCGCGAGTTCGCTGTCTTCTCCCTCTCTGATCGCCTTGACGAGTCCAAACCAATGGTGGTTTCGTTCCTGCCATTCCAAATTACGCTTGTTGCCGGCGATCGCGCCGTTGTTTCCGCGCGCGGACGACTTGTCGAGCGCAATACCGTTTTTCTTCAACGCGTCGATCTCTTTGACGCGATTAACGCACGGTACGCACATGCTAGCAATGTTGAATTGCACGAAGTCGTGGAAGTTGGTGCGTTTGCAGCGATGACAAAACATGACGCCGGGAATCTTCTCTCGAACGATATCCCCGCCGGGTCCGGTGACCAACCTCGTCGTTTTTAAGAGTCTCGTTCGTACGTGACCCGTCAACTCCAACCCCTCCACACCTATCGTCAGATCATCGTTTTGCGTGGTGCGCGTGATTTGTGTTCGGCTTCTCTTCTTCGGTTGCGCCGCGGGTTCGCTTGCGCTCCCTCGCGCGCTCTTCTCGGGCGATGAGACGCGCCTCTTGTCCGCCGCCGCCTTTTCCGCCCCTATTTTCTTCTTGACAAATGCGATGTAATCGTCTCTCAACCTACTGGCGAAAAACTGCTTCAGAGCGTTAGGATTCGCCGTGTGTCTTCCATCCACCTTTCCGAACTCGCGCGCCATCTGCACCGTGAACACGTCGCATACGCGACTCGCCCCTCTCGCCTTCTCCGCCTCTTTCCACCCGTCGCCCCACAAATGTTCCCAATTACCGACGCATCTCTGCCCCCACATTTTCTCGAGGATGAACGCCTTCTCCTTCTCCGTGTACGGTTTCGGTGGTGGTCTCTTGACCGGCGCCTCCTCTTCGCTCTCGCGCTCGTCGCTCTCGTCGTCATCTTCCATCATCTCCGACGACGTCCTCGCCGCGGCGATTTCCTCCGCCGAAGTCCCCACGAACTCATCCGAGGACGTCCGCAGCATGCTCTCCAATCGATCGAGCTCATCGTCTCGCACGCGCGCGAGAAGCGCCTCCTCGAGCGCCGCGATCTCCGCGCGTTCGCGCGCCACCTCGGCCAATTGTTTCGCAACCTTGGCGCGTCGACGCGTGATTTCCTCGCGGAGATTGGACGCGCTCGCGGGCGCCATGTCGACGGTCGATTTTCTCGCGCGAGGACGCGCGTTCTCGCGTCCTCGCGTCACCGACTCGACGCGCGCGTCGCGGGGTGCCGAACCGTTAGAAGCCGTCGTCAACCTCGGAGAATCTGGTGGTTGGAGGCGCGCGTACGTATCGGTCGGTCGTCTCTATCGTCGTCGTCGTCGTCCTCGTGCATGGATGACAGAGAGATGGATTTATTCGCGCCGCGGTGTCGTAGAGAGATGGAGACGCGCCCGTGGAGACAGCGATCGAGGGCGTTCCCGGCGTTCCCGGCGAGACGCGGGCGCCTGGTTTCGACGTACGAGGAGGATGAAAGAAAAAAGCTCGCGCTTTCGTTACACCGCGTGTATATGCTAGCACACACCGCCTCGAATCGCGTTCGGGCGCTTGATTCTCTTCTTTTTTTCTCGTTCACGCTAATTTAATCACGCACATCCCCCGACACAAAGACTCTCTCTACAGGACTCTACACAAGAGGCACTCTTTCTTTAGATGATGCCGATCTTGTTGGCGACTTCGACGGCGTCGCAGTCCTCGGTGAGTCGGCAGTACGCCTTCTTGTCACCGTTCGGGCGAATGAGGGTGTTGACCTTCATGCACTCAATGTCGTACATGCGCTTGACCGCTTCCTTGATTTGCTTCTTGTTCGCGCGCGCGTCGACGATGAAGACGAGCGTGTTGTTGGACTCAATCTTCGCCAACGCATTTTCATTCGCGAGCGGGTGCTTCAAGATCTGTGAGACGCGGCACACACGGAGGACACACATCGTCAGTCACCGTTCGCGTCGTCGGTATTTGCCTCGCGGTTTCATTCGTTCGTCTCGCGTCGACATCATCCCGCGCTTTCGACGTTTTCCTCGGCGTCGACGGTCATCCTCCACGCAAAAACCCTAAACGCGCATCGCGCAACGCATCGAAGACGCACCTGCCAGCGGTCGAGCTTAGCCTTGGACGGCACGGAAACGCGCGGGTAAGCCGGCTTACGTTCGTGCTTCAAGGTGCGCGGCCTGTATCGCGTCACGTGTTCGCATCGTCAGTCTCTCGGTCGCGCCATTCGCGCGAACCATCCCTCCGTCTCGCGGGGTCACCGCATCCTCGAGGTCCACTCGCATCGTCCACTCGCGTCGCTCGTCGTACCTGTGGAAGGTGGCGGAGAATCGCTTCTTGAGAAGCTTTCCCTTGGCGCCCTTCTTCACAAACTTGGCCGCCTTGCTCGCCTTGTTCACCTTGTCGTCTGCGTCGCGATCGGGTCGTCAGTCGCAAAGCCCTCTCTCTCTCGCGCGCGCTCGATGTCTCTCTCGCGCGCTCCGCTCGCTCGCGCGCGCGTCGGTGTCGCGGCGCACGAACGACGAGAATAAATTCATCGCGTCGTCTCGCGTCTCGCTCCAGCGCACCTTTCTTCGCCGGCGCCATCGTGAGTGGTCGCGCGTCGCACAGAGGCGGATCGTGCCGCCGACGACCGGGGCGAGGCGCGGCCGCGCCGGGGGTGCGAGTCCCCACGATCGACCGGTCGCGACCGGCCGATGGTGGTGTCGCGGTCGTGTGTGTTTTGTGTGTTTGAGCCCCGTAGTGTGTGTCATTCGAAGACCATCAGTGTGTGGGATGGGTGGATGCACGCGAGGCGCACACCATTTGGACGTGTGTGGGGGTAAATAGTGTACGTCGTGCCCACGTGGTGTGGTTCGAGGGTGGTTGACCGCGTTCGCCTCTGCTCTTTCTTCACATCCGTGGCCGAAGCGCGACGAAGGGCGCGTTTCGCGACGTGAACGGTGAATGAATGCGATACACATATGTTTTACACGGTACTCAGAGACTGTAAGAGTCGTGAGTGGCGTCGGGGACGAGAAGTGATCGATCGCGGCTCTCCGGGGCGGACTACCCGAGGCCCGAGCCGCGCCCGGGTGCGCTCTGATTTGGACCTGGAGGTCGCCTCGTTGGATCCACGGTGACTTCAGATGCTGGTGGGAGGGCTACTTGTACATTTTTCACTGAATCGATGAATGTTCTCACACTGAAGCACGGTTGCGCAGCCCACTCGACGTAGTCGTCCATGCGTAATTGACGCCGGAGCGCGCCGTCCCTCTCCGTAGCAATGTACACTGCGTATTCGTGCACGCAACAGTAGCCATTCTTGGCGCGACCGCAACAGGTACATGTCCTTTCAAACGCGTTCACTAAGTGCGATCGTAGTCCCGGTGTTGTTGACTGAGCGTTATATACTTCAATCACTTGCCACACGCTCGGGTCGGCTGGAGTCGGGACGGCCCGGTGTGCTCTAGCATGGGCATTCTTTTGTACTTGCTCGATTTCTCGCGTAGCATACGGTGTGAAAGGGTGTTCATCACGCCGGAATCGTAGTTCCTTGGCGGTCTCGGAGAGATCGGCCACAAGTTGGGCGGCGTCGGAGAGGTACTCCTCGACGAATGCGAGAGGCGATCTATACCTCATATCGGGCTGCGTGGAGTGTGTCTGCTCTGTAGGATTGCTAGTTTTTCGCCCGTGCGTACTGACTCCACTTGAAATCCAACCCCACAGCGTCCATTGACGAGGGGGCTGTTCACGGAGGTAGTTCGCTGTTCTCGGAAACTCACTCTCGATTTGCTTCATCATCGACTCAAATGCCTCTTCCGTCTCGGTGGCTTGAAGCCTCCAGAATAGCGCGTCAGAGAACCCGGTGTCACAATTCATTGACTTTTTGACGTTTGCAAGAAGACGCAGAGCGCACACTAAGACGTGACCATTCCCGCGGCACATCAGCCCGACGCGTTTGCCGAGCGTTTGCCGAGCGTTTGCCAAGTCGCCATCGGTGAAGATGACGGAGTCCTCGCTGACGATATGATCATAAAGCGTGTCGACACCACCTTCTTCGTTCACATTTCCTACTAACGAGATGTTTTTCCACATCTCCATGTGCTCCAAGTATGACTCTTGCACCTCGTCATCGGAGATGGTGAGGGCGAGCGGTACGTTCCTATACGTCGCGCCGTCCAAGCGTCCGTCTATCACCGCAACAGTTTGAATGGCATGGCCGCGATAGTGAGGTCCCTTGAACGTACACGCATCGATTACGAACATACGAGGAGACGATTTCGCCACCATTTTGGCCATGCCGTGATGGGCGAGATGGAGCGAGACGAAATCCTGACCGCGCCACCTCACGTTGAACACGCTCCCCTCGTTCCGGTCGAGGAACACACGAGCGTAACTAGGTAGAAGCTGAAAAGACTCACGATACTTGTTAACTTCTTCACCAAGTGCACGAAGTTTCACACGCGACGCTTGACTGCTCGTCAATTCAATTCCGAGTTGCTCTTGCGCCGACGCCTTCACCGCCTTCGCCGTCGTCTTGGCACCGCCAGCGGTGATGATCGCACTCACGTGACTATCTGCGGCAATCGCGCTGGCAGAGAAGTGTGGTTTCGCTTGGCACAATTCGAACGTGTGCGGGGTGTACTTCGTGATCCAATAGGTTCCTGGTGCCGTGGCGCCCTTTGCGTCCCAACGTTCAATCACCGCCGCGTACGCGCAATCGACCCCGCGGTGGATATCGCGCTCAACCGTCGTCTCGAGACTTGTCACAGCCTTGCACATCATGACTGAACGTCTACCCGAGTGCCTTTTCCTGCAAACTTTGATACCGCGCCCATCCGCGCGAGCGATCTTCCGCAACGCGCCCCCGGCGTCTCGCGCGCTCTCGTACGGACCTCTCGGAACCGACGTACACCCTCCTCGCGAACCTATGGGGGTGCGATCCACCTTACTCCACCAGACGTCGGCGTCACACCCACGCGCGCGCGTCGACTCGTCCCCTCTTCGGCGTCTCTGAGGCGCGTCACCCGCGGGAACGACCGTCTCCCGCGTCGAGCGCCGGCGCGGCGTCTCGGTGCCCGCTTCCTGGCCATCTCTCCTCTCATCCGCACCCACGCCCGGTGCGGTCGCGACCGCCTCCACGAGCGACGCGTCGCGCGGCGGAGACACGCGTCCACGCGGTGCGCGTCCACCGCGCGCGCGTCGCGGCGTACCGGCGTCGCACGGCGCGCGCGCCATCCTCGAAATGACGTCGTCGATGAGACACGCGTGCGTCTACGTGTGACTTTTTGATCGGATCCCCAAAATAGGACTCAAGTATGTGGGCGATGGCCATACATTGTTCAAATTACACCAGTTTTGTCACCATCATCGACACGATCCGTCGCGAGGGGGAGAAAATCAAAAGAGCATTCGTTCGACGCGAGACGACGACGACGAGGACGATGGGACGCCGCGCGGAGGACGCGACGACGTCGACGTCCGCCGCGTCGAAATCGAACGCGTTCGGTGGCGCGGCGTTCGAGTCGTACGTCGTCGAGCGTGGGGATACGTTGGCGAGCGTCGCGCGCAAAACGAAGACGCGCGCCGAGGTGATCTTGCTCTTGAATCCGCACGCGTCGGCGTCGTCGTTATCGAGAGGGATGGTGTTGGACGTGCCCGCGCGCGAGTTGGGATCGTCTTCGAACGCGTTGTCGTCGTCCGCGAGCGCGTCGTCTGCGAGCGCGAACGAGAAGGGTGGTGACGCGCGTCGACGCGACGAGGGGGACGCGCGGGCGGAACGGCGGGGACGCCGACGGGAAGAGACGACGCCGACGACGAATAAGACGACGTTTAGTGGAAAGTTGTACGACAGGAGTTATCCGACGTTGGAGATGAGGAGTAAGGAGGTACAGGCGAGCGTTCGGGGGAAGATGGAGGCGTTGGGGGCGACGAAGACGGTGGGCGAACTCGTCGGCGCGTCTCGGGAACGGGTGCGCGCGTGGAGACGGATGATGATGTCAGTCGTCGCGGAAAAGAGGGAGGGTATGGCGGAGAATATCGGTGAGGTGGTGGATAAGATGCGTCGGAAGCAAACGACGACGCCCACGAAGTCGGTCACGTCGACCGGGCGCGACAAGGGGAGGAAGAAATCCAACGACGGCGTCGACGCCAAGGAGAAGGAGAAGCGAGAGGCGGAAAAGAAGAGGCTCGACGCCGAGAAGAAGCTCAAGCAACAGCGAGAAAAGGAGAAGCGAGAAAAGGACAACGCGCGAGCCGCCGCCGTCGCCGCCGCGGAAAAGGCGAAGAAGGCGACGACGACGACGACGACGCCGAAGCGCGTCGAAACGTCCTCGAGGAAACGCGTCGTCTCGTCGACGGACGCCAAGTCTGATCTCTTGATGACGCTTCTCTTCACCTCGGGGCTCGGTTTGCTCGGACATGTCTTAAAGTTTGTCGGCGAGCGATACCACCTCGCCGAGGAGGGGAAGAACGACGTCAAGGAGTGGCACCCCTCGACTCTGTGGCGGTGGGTGAGGGAGCGCGTAGCGCTCGTTCCGTGCCAAGGCGGCGGATTGTGTCTGATGGTGACGCGCGACGACGAGGATGCCGACGCGTCCGCGAGACCGCATTCCAAGGTTGGTTCTCAATCCAATAAGCTCTTCCCCGTCAACTTTGCTCAGCACGCCGCGCCGGTGGAGAAGGCGATGGTCAAGGGCGTGGAGAAAACCAAGGCGCAGGTGCAAAACATCGTCGAAGGGATGAAGATTCGAAGCATCGACGAGCTCACGGATAACCTGTACGCGCTTCAAGAGGCGCTCGCTCGAGGCGAATTCGAGAGTCAACAAGACCGCATCAAGACTCAAGAAAAGCTTGCCGAGACCAAGGGACGTCTCGCCGAGGCTCAAAACCTCTTGGGCAGGTGGGTGGACCACTCCGCCGATGCGGCGTACCAAGACAATTTGAAACGCAAGGTGCTCGCGTGTTGGGTCGAGCTCTTGAATGAGCGGTACGCTCGCCTGCGCGTCATGTCCAAGGTATACGTCCGTTGGCAGCAAAAGTCTCTCGCGCAAGCCTTCGATCAGTGGTACGAAACCGCGCACGCGCTGAGAGTGGCGCGCCTTCGAAAGGAGGGCATCGCGATTCAAGATAAGCTTCGCGCCGAGAGACAACGCATGATCGATAAGAAGGAGGAGAGGGCTCAGAATCAGCTCAACGGCGATAAAGAGGCGTTAGCGAACGCAAAGAAGAACGCATTCGAAGAAAAGTTGGAGTCGGCGGCGAAGGATTCGTTCGTTGTTTAAACACGCGCGCGCAACTCGATAGCACATCCTACACAGTTGTCATCATTTCAAGTCGAGGAAATTCTACTTCATGTTACGGCGCGGCGCAGTGCCACAGGCATTGATTGGAATCTTAAGCGATACCCATCGTCGTTTCCAACGTCTAAAAATCGCTCAGTGTGCCACTGAACTCGTCGGGAGGCCCCAAAAATCGCCGACGCTGCGAGGTCGCTCGCGCGTGGGAGACTCTAAAAATTCACTAATCATCGCGAACGCCGCCGCCATGGGCGATTGCGGAGTCGCCGCGTCGAAACTACCACCCAGTTGCATGGACGAAGGGGATTTCGTGATCACGCTTTCCAACGCTCCCGGACTCATCTCCCCGATCGGCGTCGGCGAAGGCACGTCGCAGCAGTCTTCAAACAACACCCGCCCACCAGTCGGCGCCGTCCCCGTCTCCTCCTCGTCCTCTTCCTCCTCCTCGACCATCGCTCGAATCGCTCGCACTCTGATGTTATCATCGTTTTCTCGATCGCTCATCTCCATATCATCCACTCTCGCCCGCTTCTTCCCTCGACCCGCCGCCGTCGTCGTCGTCGTCGTCGTCGTCGTCTCGCTCGCCGACCCCCGTCCCCGCGTCGGCGTTCCTCCCACCCTCGCCGCCGGCGTCTTCACCCCCGGCGTCTTCCCGCCCACCGACGGTCGTCCATTCACGGGTTTCAACGGTTTCGACCCCTTCACGCTCGCCCCCGACTGTCGTCGTCCGCCGCCGCGTCCCTTCCCGCTCTGCGTCGTCGGTTTCACTTTTGAATTCATCGGCATCACCTCCGCGCTCGGCGTCTTCCTCTTGGTCGTCGAGACGAAGTTCTCCACGCACCGCCCGCACCCGCGCTCGGAGTATCGACACTTGGAGCACCCCATGGCGTCGTTCGGGACGGACGGACGTCGTCGTCGCCGTGTGTCGACGCGCGCGGGTCGACCCGATTTCAAATTTCTGGCAATCCGTCCCGGGGACATCCGCGGATGCTGTTTTTGTGTCGTAATACAATAGGACAAACGGAACGTATAATATATGAATACTAAATATATACGTATTGCATCGCATATCGACGTGGTAGGGATACGCTACGAATAGATAGAATTACAAATGCTACAATATGAATCGAACGTTTTCGGGCTCAGGGCGAGATTTGGTCGCCGCGTCGTCGTCTCGAAACGGTTCGGCGCGACCGGGCGCCGCGCGAGGATCGTGGATGAGCTCGTTCATGTCGCGCGCGAACGTTCGAGACGCTGGGAAATCCACGCGCGCGCGAGGCACGTCGGGACGACCGGAATCGAGGATGAGAAAATCCACGGGGTGGACGCCGCGGAGCGCCGACGCGAGGATGCACGCGTCGAACGCGCCGCGCTCGACGTCCGAGAGGATTGGACCTCGAAACGGATCCACGCTGGCGGCGTAGTACATGATGTACTTCTTGAGCGTGTTCAGGGTGATGCCCGGAAGGGCGAGGCGAGCGTCGACGCAGTGGGCGCATCTGTCTTTCGTCGCGTAGACGGCGAAATTTGATTTGAGTCCCTCGGTGAGTACCGTCTCCTCTCGCGATGGATCGTTCGGGTCCGGTCTCTTGAGCGCCATGACGCACTCCACGCACGTCTCATCTGGATGTGCCTCGTTCCACGCGCGCAAACGCTCCTCGAAAGGCGCGCGTTCGCGCACCCAATCGCCGTATTTGAACATGGTTGGTTTTCTCGCCGTCGTCGTCGTCGCCGCGTCCAACGCCACGTACGCCCCCACGAGCGCCTCTCCCGGTTCCTCTCGCGCGGGCGCCGGTTCGATCAACACCTCCGTGACGATGTTCGATTCCTTTTCCCCTCGACGCACGAGCGCGGTGACCGCCACTTTTTCTTCATTCGGTCTCGCCGCCGCGCGCGCCGCCAACGCGCGCTCGACGTCCTCGACGACGCGTTCCCGCACCTCGCGCACCGTCTCCTCCGACGGCACGAACGGAAACGCGCTCGCGAGATTGGTGAACTGACGCAATCGCTCGATGTGGTCGCTCGCGTCGTCCAGCGTCAGCGTCGACGGACGCTCGCTCGAGCGGCGCGCGAGGCTCACCGTGTACACGCACTTTTCTCGAGCGCCCACGAGCGCGGCGGGCGAGGACGGGGTCTCGCGCGCGGGTCGACGCGCGCCGTCGACGTAATACGTGCGTTCGTCGTCGTCGTCGGTGTCGGTCGACATGTCGGCGGCGGCGACGACGCGCGCGCGCGGTAGTGTGGGGCGACGGATTAATGGCTCGAGCGTCGGTTGGTGGTTAGGCTCGGCGGAGCGAATAGTGTTCTCAACATCACCTTGCGGCGATTGCCTCGCGGCAAGGCGATTGTGGCGATTGCGGCAATTGCAGCCACCTTCGCGGCGAATTGTGGCAAGGTTGAGAAGTCGAGTCGGCGGAGCGAATGATGCTCGAAATAATGATGGGCGCGAGTGAGTATTGCAGCGAACGCTATGAAGCCTGGACGGACGTCTTGACGTTCTCTGGATCCTTGAACGTGCCGTCCTCGTTGAGTTCGTTATCGAACTCGTCGACGTAGATGGTTTTCATAATCTCTTCGCCCGTCTCTTCGTCCATGAATTCAATCGTTTTTTTAATGCGGCGAGCGAGGAGCGCCTTCTTGGAGAGTGGTTTCTCTTTTTTCGGTCTCTTCGTCGCGGATTGCGGTCGAGAGTTGGGTTCACTCGGTGCGGCGTCGGCGGCATTTTCATCGTTTTCTTCAGCCTTGGTCGGCGTCGAGCGCGTCTTTCGCTTGGAGGACGGTGGCGTCCTTTTCGGCGTGGATTTCGGCGTCTTCTTGGGCGTGGATTTCGGCGTCTTCTTGGGCGTCGATTTTGGCGTCTTCTTGGGCGTCGATTTTGGCGTCTTCTTGGGTGTCGATTTTGGCGTCGGCTCCGGATCATCCGCAATCTCCATCGCCTCCTCTTCCTCCTCCTCGTCTTCGGAATCGATCGCCATCGCGCGACGACGAGGCTTTCTCTTCGCCGCGCCGATGTCTTCGTCGTCCGAATCGTCCTCGCTCGCGCTCTCCTCCTCCGCCAAGATGGCCGCCTCCGCGCTCGCGGGCGCCTTGCTCTTCGTCGGCGTCGGCGCCTTGGTGGTCTCACGCACGTTTGCCTTTTTCGGCGTCGGCGCCTTGACCATCTTTTCGACCGCCTTCGCCTTTGGTTTCGCGTTGGCGAACATCGCCGCGAGCGAGTGACTCTTCGGCGCGCCCGGTTCCTTGGTCTTCGGCGCGCTCTGACCCTTCTTCCCCGACGTTCCCGGCGTCTTCCCCGCCGTCACCGTCGCCGCGCCCGCGCTCTCTCTCTTCGCGTGCGTCCCGTTCATCTTCCCATTCGTCGCCACCGCCGCCGTCGCGCCGCCCGCGCGTCCTCCTCGGCGTCCGCCGTCGGCGCGTCTCGTCGCCGCCGCGCACGTCGCGCGTCCGAACGAATTCTCCCGAAACGCGTTCGTCTCCCCCGTCTCCGCGTCGTACATGTCCAACTTCCTCTTCCGCTCGTCCTCGTACACCATGCCGATCGCGCGCGCGTCTCCCGCGGCCGCCTTGACCACGCCGAACGTCGTCGCCGTCGCCGTCGCCGTCGTCCCCAACCGAACCGTCGTCATCCTCTCCGTCCCTCTCTCGTCCCTCTCTCGCGTCGTCGTCGCGTACACGAGCGTCAGAGGTCCGTCGTGAAACCGTTCGGTCGCGTTCGCGTCGACGAGCGCCGCGCACGCGCGCGCAAAGGCTCGCGCGTCGACGGTTCTCGCATCGGTGGGCGACAGCGCCCAGCGCGCGGATTTGAAATTGACACCCTTCGCCGCGCTGTCGTCCGTCGACGACGCCCAGGACCGGAGGTAGGCGTCGAGGGCGACGTCGGACGCGGTCATGTCCGTCGGTCGCGCGTCGAGAGAGGGGCGTTCGCGCGGGCTGGGGGTATGAATCGCGCGCGCGCGTGTGGCGGGTCTCGAGTTAAAACTGGGTTCGAGGCGGATGGTGGTTGATGACGGTGGTCAGAGCGTCGCGCGCGCGAGCGAAGAGGCGCGCGGTGAGCGAACGATGACGTCGGTGATGCCGCCGCCGCCGTCGGTGATGCCGCCGCCGCCCATGCCCTCGCACAGCGAGGAGGAGGCGATGGACAAGTACTCAGCCATGGTGCCGACGGTTTTGCTCATGTTGAGCGTCGTGGCGAGCTATTTGATTCAGCGACACAACGTGCGGACGATTCAACCGAGCGGGGCGGCGCTGGTGATCGGGATACTCGCCGGGTTTCTCGCGCTCGCGACGGCGGAGAAGGACTCGAGCGTGGAGGTGTTTCAGTTTTCGCCGCAAGCCTTCTTTTACGGATTGTTGCCCATCATCATTTATAGCGCCGGGTTGAATCTCAAGAGACGAGATTTCTTTGCAGATTTCTTCACCATTCTGTTGTTTGCGTTCGTTGGGACGGTGATCTCGAGTTTCGTGTTCGGGTTGTCGACGTTTCTGTTGGTGGAGATTGGAGTCATCTCGAGCAAGCACTTGGGATCGAATCCGTTGTTGGAGTGTCTGTTGTACGGGACGTTGATTTCATCCACCGATCCCGTGGCGACGTTGTCCGTCTTTGCCGACGTGTCCGCGCCGCCGTTGTTGTATAATCTAGTTTTCGGCGAGAGCGTCCTGAACGACGCCGTCGCCGTCGTGTTGTTTCGGACGCTCGCGCAATTTTACGAGGAAGAATTCACGGTGTCGACGTTTTGGACCGTCATAGGACAGTTTCTCGGCGTTTCCATCGGTTCTTTCATGATAGGGACGCTGTGCGCGCTCATCACGGCGTTGTTACTCAAGATGCTTGGTCTCGGAAACGCGCCGCCAAACGTGGCAGCGTCGTACAACGGCACGGCGTACACCTTTGCGCTCTTGATAATCTCCGGATACTTTTCGTACGTGTTCGCCGAGTACGTGGGGATGAGTGGAATCATGAGCATCTTTTTCACGGGAATAGGTAACGCGCACTACTCGTATCACAACGTGGGCGAGGAGGCGCAAATCGCCGTCTTCAAGTCGTTTGAGGCGGCGGCGTTTTTATCGGAGACTTTTGTCTTCGCCTACTTAGGATTACAGGTGGCGACGTTTCAACACCGGTGGGATTTTGGAATCTTGTTGACGGGGATTCCTCTGATGATTTTCGCGAGAATCCTCAACATCTTTCCGCTGAGTCGATTGGCGAATATTCTTCGAGAGACGCCCATTCCACCCAACGTTCAACTGATGCACGCGGCGTGCGGTCTGAGAGGCGCCGTCGCGTACGCGTTGGCGGTCAACATGCCATCGACTCGTCCCGGAGAGCACGGTTCGCGCGCGGTGGAAACCGGTACGCTGGTGATTTGTTTAGTGTCGACGCTCGTTCTCGGCGGCGCGACTCTTCCGCTCATGAAACACCTCGGCTTGTACAACGCCGTGGACAGGGAGGGTTTAGCGAGCAGTGCGATGAGCGCGACCGCGCACGATGGTTTAGGTTTCATAAATCCGTCGCCTCGAGCGCGCGCCGTTCGCGCGCGAGCTCTCGCGGACGGCCATCCCATCTGGTACATGGGGTTGGCGTTGCGCGCCAAGGCGAGGTTGTTCGAGTGGTGGGAAGACTTTGAGAATGATTTCATGAAGCCAACCTTTGGAGGCGCGGGCGTCGAGAACGCGTGGGCGGCGGTGGACACGGACGTGTACGAGGACGACGCCGACGGAGGCGCGGACGCGAACAGACGGCGAGGCGACGAGAATGCGGAGGTGGAGTTGACGCCCATGCCGAGCGAGGAGAGCGGTAAGGATGAGGAAAACTTGCGAACGGGCCCGGCGAGCGACGACTGACACCGTGAGATCGGGTCGCGCCGGTACCCGACTGTTCCTCGCGGGCGATCGCGAACCGTTCTTCGGGTACGCGTTGACTACAACGTTTTAATATCTGTAATTTTCTTAACAATAAAAGCAACTGCTAAAAGCGCGAGACGTCGACGCACGGTGTGCGAGCTTAAAGTTCACCGCAGTCGGCGATGAGAACCTCTTGAGACGTTTGGCCGGATTGAGAGCCGACGGCTTCAACCTTTTTGACGACGTCCATGCCTTCGACGACGGAGCCAAACACGGTGTGCTTACCGTCCAACCACGCGGTTTCGGCGGTGCACAAGAAGAATTGAGAACCGTTTGTGTTCGGGCCGGCATTCGCCATGGACAAGATGCCCGGACCGGTGTGCTTGAGGATGAAGTTTTCGTCTTCAAACTTGTTGCCGAAGATGGACTTGCCCCCCGTACCGTTGCGGTTGGTGAAGTCACCGCCTTGGCACATGAAACCCGGGATGACGCGGTGGAACGGAGAACCCTTGTAACCAAAGCCCGGTTCGCCCGTGCACAACTGACGGAAGTTTTCACCGCACTTGGGCGTGACGTCGCCTCGGATTTCCATCACCACGCGTCCCGCCGCCTCGCCGCCGATGGTGATGTCGAAGAAGCACTTGAACGGTTCGCGGTGCTTCACCTCGAGACGATCGAGGGACATGACCTCGATATCAAAATTGAGCGTCTTACCCGCCAACGGGTGGTTGGCGTCGAGCGCAACCTCGGAATCGGTCACCTCGATGATCTCCGCCGGCATGCCCTGCCCGACCATCAACTTTTCCCCGACCTTTACGAAATCCTCACCCACGGCGTCCACGACGTCCTTCTTCGGCACTCGGAGGATATTTTCCGGACGAACCTCACCGTACGCGTCCGCCGGGGCGCACGTGATGGTCTTCGACTCCCCGACCGCGAGTCCGAGGACACCCTTGTCGAAGCCCGGAATCATCGTCCCGGCGCCCACGGTGAACTTGATCGGTTCGCCGCGGTCTCTGGAGCTGTCGAATTGCTCGCCGTTCTCGAGCGTGCCGACGTAGTGAATGGCGACGGAGTCACCCTTCTCCACCACCTTACCCGCGGAGGCGGAGGCGGCGAAGGCGCGGGCGCGACCGATGACGGCGGGGGCGCGGCGGCTGCGCGCGATCGGGGTGCCTCGGACGGCGGCGCAGGCGCGCATGGCGGACATGGCGGCTCTCATGGGATCGGTGGGATCGGTCTTCTTTACCGAACGCTCGCGCACCGAGAGGTGAGACGCGATGTGACGACGCGCGTCGACGGGGAGTTGGTCTTGGGAAGGGTGTGCTTTTTCTCTTATTAACGCGGCTCACTTGATGTACTTATTGAGGAATCTCTTGTGGAAATCGCTTCGAATGGTGTCGTTTATGAAACGCTTCCCAACCTTGGGTTCGTCGCGCGCCTGGTTTCTGAAGACGACGTCGTCGTCCCATCGACGTTTCGTGCGGAAATCTCCTCCGCCGCGGCCGCCGCCGCCCAAGTCGAGCAACGGGTTACCGGCGGCTAATTCGCTCCGTTTTTCCTCTAATTCCGCCGCCGCCTCGGCCGCCGCCTTCTTCTGTGTCTGTTCCGCGCGCTCCGCCTTGATTCTCTCGAGTTCGGCCAACAGAGCCGCCGTGTCGTCGTCTGTGAGCGTCCGGGACGCGCGAGGTTCGATAGGGTCAGTCTCTCGCGTCGTCGTCGTCGAGGTCGAGGTCGAGGATCTCTTCGCGCGCGCGCGTACCGTCGCTCTCGGAGTCACTCTCCGAATCATTCTCGCTCCCACTCGCGCTCGCGTCGTCGTCTGCGTCCTCCGCGCGCGGTTTAAACCGTCCCTCGTCGTCGTCGCCTCCCAACGCCAGCGCCGGCGCCGCCGTCCCCGCCTCCCCGATGGCTCTTCCCGCGCCCGTCTTCCCGCCCTTGGCCGCGCGCTCCTTCTCCTCGAGTTCGCGCTTTAAATCTCTCGCCAAGAGCGCGTCCGCGCCGCCCTGCGACGGCGCGCGCGTCTTCATCGTCATGAATCCATTCGCGTCCAGTTTCGAGTGTTTCGCGCTCGGCCCGAACAAGCGCGCGCCGCCCTGGTGTTCGCGCCCCTTGGCCGGCGCCCACGTCGGTCGATGCGCCGTCGTCATCCTCGCCTCGTCTGACCGTCGCTCGGTGTCGACTCGGTCGCGAGCGCGTCGTCGTGTGTCGTTCCCCGCCAGTGCGCCGCGCGAGACGACGATGCCGGCCGCCGCCGCGCGCGTCGCCGTCGTCCCGCGCGCGTCGAGCGCGCCGAGCGCGCCGACGTCGACGTCGTCGCGCCGTCTCTCGGATCTCTCTCGCGCGCCGGCGTGGGTGACGTCGTCGGGCGCGTCCAACCCGGCGCTCGCGGGAAATTTCGCCCCCGTGGTGGATGAGCTCGAGACGCCGATGACGAACCTCACCGTCGACGGTGCGCTTCCGCGGTCGCTGCGAGGGGTGTACCTGAGAAACGGTCCCAATCCCGTGCGCGCGCCGGCGTTGGGATGCGAGCGGTACCATTGGTTTGACGGCGACGGGTTGATTCACGCCGTGCGTCTCGACGGCGAGCGAGCAGTCGCGTCGTACACGCGACGGTACGTGCGCACGAAGGGCTTCGAACGCGAACGACGGGCAAACGAGGCGTTGTACACCGGTCTGCGCGATATCAATCCGATTTGGCGGTATTTATTGCCTCGTTTGTTTGAAAAGGTGACGACGGATTTGACGGAACCGGATAGCGCGTTCTTCGTCATTCAGAGTAAAAATACGAGCTCGAATTCGTTGACGCATCACGCTGGACGATTACTGGCGACGTATGAATCCGGTTCGCCGTACGAGATCGCGCTCGAACCGTCGTTGCGAACGAAGGGTGTGTGTTCGTTCGACGGGACGTTCGGGATGCGGGATTATTGGTTGGATAACTTCACCGCGCACTCGAAGATTTGTCCGCTCACCGGAGAGTTAATTTACATGGGGTACAATCTCGTCGCTCTCGGCGTCGAGCAGGAGGGACACACGACCATCACCGTCGGCGCCATCGATCCCGCGAGTGGGAAACGAACGCGTCGGCGACAATTTAAAGTGCCGAGACCGAGCATGCAACATGACGTCGCCATCACGCCGAGTAAAATCGTCTTACTCGACGGGCCGTTGGTGTTTAATCTCCCTCGCGTCATCGACGGTGGGTTGCCGTTTAGCTTTGAAAAGGAGAGCACGGCGCGCGTCGGATGGGTGCCTCGCGAGGGCGACGAGGGACCGTTTTGGGTGGACACGAAGGAGACGTGTTTCGCGTACCACGTCGTCAACGCGTACGAGGAGGGGGACGAGCTCGTGCTGGACGTGTGTAAAGCCGACGAAACGAACGCGTTGGGCATGTGTCAAGAGTCTGTCGCCGTGCGTTCGACGCCGACGCCGAATCCCGTCGACGCCGGTCGAGATGTCGCCGCGTTGTGGCGATGGAGAATCGACACAAAGGCGAAGACATTGCTCTCGAGTCGACGCATGTGCAAGCAAACCTCCGATTTCCCGTGCATCAACAGACAATTCACCGGTCTCAAGTATCGGTTCGCGTATAGCGCGGCGTACAAATCCGGCACGGAGCCCAAGGAACGCATGGACATTCCGACGTTTGACGCCGTGCTCAAACACGACATGGAATCGGGAACGACGACGCGATACGATTTAGGCGAGGGACGAACGTGCGGCGACATCATCTTCGTTCCGGAAGAACACCCAAAGGGCGAAGACGACGGCTACCTGCTCGTCTTGACGCACGTCGACTTACCGAACGAGGAGCCGAGAACGGAATTATTGGTGCTCGACGCAAACGGTCCGGAATTGACGAAACGAGCCGTCGTACACATTCCCGTGCGCGTGCCGTACGGATTTCACTGCGAGTACGTCCCGGAACCACTCCCAGATTGGCCGCTGTAGTGGCTGTAGCGATAGCGATTAGTAGCGATTATTATTTAGTTGACGTATTCGACATTCGACATTCCCGAGGCGGCGCGTCACACCTCGACGCGACGACCGACCGACGCGACCCACCAGGTGCGCTCGAGAGTCGACACCGTCGAACACGACGCACCATGCGTTCGCGTCGTCCATGGTCTCCGGGCGGTCTCGACGTCGCGACGCGTCTCGCGGGCAAGATGTTGTATGAGCGTCGGGACAGATACTGTTTCCTCGTCTGCGCGTATCGCGCGTGTCGCCTTCTCCATCTCACGGCCACCATCTTTTGCGCGTTCGGCGCGCGACGTCTGGTGAGTCGAGGTGAATTCTCATGGTTCGTCTCGTCTTTCGTCGCGCACGTCGCGACGGATGCGGTGTCTGCGAGCGTGCTTGCGCTCGCCGACGCCGAGCGCGAGACGCCGCGCGCGCCGACGCCGAAGTCGGACACGACGCGCCGTGCCGAGTCGTTCGCGCAATACGCGTTCGAGGCGATCACGTACGCGTGTCTCGTCATCGCCGGCGCGGCGCACACGGCGCACGTCGGGTACGTGGTCGAGGAGGATGTTTTCTCTTCTCTCGTCTTGGGCGCGGCGTGTCGGTCGGCAATCGTAAACGCGACGGGCGTTCGCCGCGCGTCGACGTCGACGACGTCGACGACGACCACGACGGACGACAAACGTGCCGACTCGCACGCGTCCGTCTCGACGTCCGCTCTCGTGAACGAACCGGGTGAATCGGTCGCCATCGTCGGCGACGGCGCGGAAAAGCTTTTCCGGCGAATCGTTCGCGGAATTGTCGACGCGGGCGACGTCGGCGTCGTCGTCTCTCCCGCGAACGAGTGGACGATTCCCGAGCCCAACGTGGGTGTGTGTAGCAACTCGCTCGTGTTCGGCGACGCCGTGGCGCGCGTTGACGCGTTACGAATGGCGAGAGTGGTAGAAACGTTGGAGGAGTCGCTCGCGTCTTCGAGTCGATTCGTCGAACACGTCCCGCGACGAACGCGCGGCGTCGCCGAGGACGTCGACGTCGACGAGTTTCTCTCCACGGCGTGTGAGATTGGACTCGAACGCGCGAGGCGCGCGCGCGCGCGCGTGTTCGTCGTGGAGCATCCGTTTCGCGAGCTCGACGACGTCGCGCGAAGACGTCGGTGGATGTTGACAAAATTGACGAGCGCGCGTCGCGCGTGCGTCTTCACGACGACGGATATCTGCATCTTACCCTTTTGCACGCGAATCGTCGTTACGCGCGGCGAAGACGTCGTCTTCATCGGTCACTGGCGAGAGTTGGTGCGTCACGCGTCGACGGCGTACGCGTGTCTGCGCGTCGGCGTCGCGCGTTCGCCGGCGCCGCTCCGCCGTCGACGCGTGCGTCGTCAATCCTCGCGAGAAAATCGCGCGCGTTCGCGTCTCGCGCCAACGCGACGAGACGCACAATTCGCGCTTGTCGTGTTCTCGTGCGCGAGCGTCGCGCCCGCGATGGCGACGTACGCCCTCGAGCGTTGGCTCGACGGAAAACGTTCGCGAGTTGACGATTCCGGCGACGCGTTACTCTACGCCGCCGTCGCTTCGTTTTGCGTCTACGTCGTCACGCGCCGCGCGTTGGCAACGCACGGGGCGAGCGCATTTACATTGGCGCTCGCGCGCGTTGGGTACGTCGCGCTCGCGTCGGCGTGCATGTTTCCAAAGTTTTGGCTCGCCGTCGCCGCGACGGCGTTCTTCGTCGCGCTCGTCGGCGAGGGCGCGCGTCCCGAACGCGCGACGCGTCGACTCGAGCGCGCGGCTGGCGAACGTCTCTCTCGCGCGACACAATTTGAGCGTCGCGTCACGTGTGGGCGCGCGCAGATACGCGCCGCGGGATGCGAAGAGATGTATGAAGATATCGGACGACGCGTGGCGTCCGACGCGCGCGCGAGTCTTCGCCGACTCGTCGTCGCGCGCGCTCTCTCTCGCGCGTGGGTCGGCGGCGTTTTCCTGACGGCGTTCATCTTCGGCGCGTCGTCGCTCGACGCGCGCGAAGACGCCGCGAGACGAGGGTTCTTGGCGTTTCTCGCGTTGCAAACGGGAGACGCGATGGCGGATGTCGTCGAGCGCGCGTGTCATCGGCGGCGCGGCGGCGAAACGACGAAATCAACCGTCGTGCTCGGTCGACCGAGAGCGCCGAGACGCGCGCGCTCGTTCGCGTGAAAAAAGATGAAAGACTAGATGTGCTCGTGTAGGTAATTAATCAATTCGACTACTGTACTGTGGTGCGTTCTTCTTCGTCTTCTCGTCGTCTTTTCAATCCGACTCGGTTTGCGCGAGAGCGAGTCCTTGAAACGAAAACGGATCAAACGCGTACCCGCTCCCCTTGAAGAACTTGTTGTTGAACTCGACCCAGTGTAAACGCAGCGCGTGTAAAAAGGCGGAGAGAGATTCCATGAGCATGAGCACGCCGATCGTGGCGAACGCCCAGACGGCGAACCCGATGACGATGGCGACGACGTTGCCGCTCGCCACGGCGCCCATGAAGACTCTGTCCCAAAACACGGCGGAGAGCTGCGCGTGGGCGAGGGAGAGGGCCCAGAGACGAAGGTAAGACGCGGTGTTGGACACGGCGCCGAGGACGAATTCAATCGTATGAATGCCTTGGTGCACCATCACCTCGCCAAAGTCGAACTCGTCCTCGGCGTCTTCGGCGGATGGCGAACTGCTCTCGGCGTCGGACGCCTGTAAAAACTCTTCATCCTCGTCGCCGCCGTCCAATTGCACGTATCGAATGCCACCGCGGCGAACGCCTCCTCTGGACTGTTCGTGACGTTTCTTCAGGATGAACGGTTTCGGGAAGAGCATCACCGGCACGGAGACAAAGGCGAGAAACAAGAGGAAATTTTGAAACGCGCCTTGTCCGTAAAAGAGGACGTTTTCGGGACATCCCGGACCTCCGTTTTCACCCTCTCCGGCGCAATCGACGTTGCCCGGCGATAAGAACATGTAAATCATGACGTGATACAAGTCAGCGGTCGATCCCGGGGTACACCACTTGATGAGAATCAAGAGGGACAGGTACCCGAACAGCGCGCCGAGAAAGATGACTTGCGGAATGAATTCGCAGTACATGGATAACTTGTCGTTCGTGTACGCCTGGTTCAGATACGACATGAAAATGCCGAGCATCATCTGCGACACGCCCATCAAGATCGACATCTTCATCTTTAAAGAGTTCAAAAACGGGAGTTCTGATCGCGAACCGTGCCAGATGGGATCGACGCCGAACGCGTACGCGCCGTCGCCGTTGTTCACCAAGCCAGTTGTGTACTGCGTGTCGCACCCTTCCGAGGTGTCGTTCGGGTCGCACACGTACTTACTCGCGCCGAACCAATTCATCGGCACCGAGAAGCACTCGTTGTAGAGCAGACCGGTGTAAATGCTAAAAATGGACATGAGAAGAATGGCGTAGCGACCGTCAAACGCCATCTGGAGAATTTCATTCAAGCCGGAGGACGCGAGCTTCTTTTCATTCATCACCAGGTACAAGGCGGCGAAAAGCATCAAGAAACCGTGTCCGAAATCACCGAACATGACGGCGAATAAGAATGGGAACGTGACGATCGTGAACACGGTCGGATTTACCTCTCTGTAACTCGCGACGCCGTACGCGTCGACGATGCCTTGGAAGACGGCGGTGATCTTGTTCGTCTGAAAGTGCGTGGGCGGTGACTCCTTGGTCTCTATCTGTTGGAAAATCGTGCCCACGGACGCGAGCGAGGATTGATTCGCGTCCGTCAGGGCGTTTTGCACCGAGGATAGGGCGTAATCGGGAATCCACGCCTGGGCGACGAGCACCTTGCGCGTGACGTCGACCGAGCACAGCCCCATGGTGTGATAGATGGACTTTTCCCGAAGCGCAATCTGCGCCCACTCGTCTAAATTTTCACCAATCCTGAGCAACACCTCATCGCGATGGGCGATGGAGGCGTCGAGCGTCGATTGCAACTCGACGAGGCGAGCGGTGCACTCGGCGTACATTTGTCGTTGACGCGTGTAATCTTCGGGAAAGGGGTAACGGTTCACGTTGAACGCCTCGGATATTTTGATGATCTTCTCCCTCGCGCGCTCGCCCGCGAAGAAGACCACGATGACGGTCTTCTCGCACTTTTCGCCCGTCGTCGGATCGAGCAGCGTTCCCAGGATTTGCGACTGTTTCAAAAACATGTTCCCCCGCGTCGCGCGAAACAAAATACGTTCAAACGGAATCAGCTTGTTCGTCAAGATGACGCCGGTGATGAAACCCAAACGAACCGCATTCGCGCCCGACGACGTCGCTTCCTCTCCAGATTCTCCACCGCCTCGCGCCGAACCTTGCGCGCGTCCCGCGTCGAGCTCCGCCATCTCTAAATACGAACTCGACCTCGCGCCCATACCGTCCGAGCTCGACTCACGTCCTCGCCCGATCGCGGGCAACAACGTCTCTCCACCGCCTCCTCCGCCGCCCTCGAGATCATCGTACGCGCGCGCCGCGCCAAAATCATCCGCGCCGCGACCTCTCTCCCCGCCTCGCCCGTCAGAGCGACTCTCCTCAAACATCCCTCCCGCCTTCTCCAGCACCAACTGCAATTCCAACAGTTCCGCGTGCGTGCGCATCAATCTATCATAATTCTTCAACGCTTGCGCCAAATCTTTCTCCAGCTCCTCCGTCGCGTGATCCAACTCGTCTGCGCTCGTCGTCGGTCGTCCCGTCCGTCCCGCGCCCCGCGTCCTCGCCCTCGCCACCGGCGTCTCCGCGCGCCTCGCCTCCTCTTCAAAGTACCGCAACCTGCGCAAGAGCTCCTCCGCCCGTCCCACGTGCGCCGCGTACGCGCGCTTAAACAACGGCACGCTCGGGTTGAGATCTTGAAACTGCGCGCACGCGAGCTCCCCCAAACGTTCGATCGTGTCTCTCGCCGCCTCTTCGGGCACGATGACGCGCGCGAGCGACATGCGCTCGCTTCGAAAGAGCTCCATCGCGCGCGCGCGTCTCAACCTCCTCTCCGCGTCGTCTCTCCCGTCGTCGTCTCTCCGCGCGCCGTGGAGTGCCGACGCGGATGATGCGCAAAGTCAAAAAAAAAAGAAAAAGACGAGGCGCGAAACATCCACAGATCGACGCGCGAGATGGGCGCCGACGCGCCTCCAGGCGCTCGCCAACACGCCAACTGGTCACCATACGTGCGTAATACATCGTTCGCGAGCGAGACGCGACGCGCGCGCGCGAACGCGAGGGGGATTCGAGACGGATGAGTGATTGATTCGACGCGCGGTCGGATCGCGATTCGTCGACGACGCGGTGCGCGATGGAGGGCTGCCGGTCGACGACGAGGAGGAGGACGAGGACGCGCGATGTGCGCGATGCGCGCGACGCGCGACGCGAGTCGACGCGAGTGGACGCCGTGCGCGGAGACTGACTGATTGGAATCAACCGCCGGACGCGGCGACGTCTCTCTCGACGACAGGACAACAACGGAGGCACGGTGCTCGCGGTGGCTGGTGAAAACTACGTGATATGCGCCTCTGACTCGAGAATGAGCTCTGGATATAACATTTTGACGAGAAATTATGAGAAAATCGATCACATGAGCCCGAAAGTGCTCATGGCGAGCGCGGGGTTCGCGGCGGACGCGCAGACGTTGAAAAAGACGCTTCGAGCGCGATGCAAACAGTATGAATTTCAAAATAAGAAACCGATCGGGTGCGTGTCGTTCGCGCAAATGTTGAGTAATACGCTGTACTACCGGCGATTTTTTCCGTATTACGCGTTTAACATCGTCGCTGGATTGGACGCCGAGGGGAAGGGCGCCGTCTTTACGTACGACGCCGTCGGTTCGTACGAGCGCACGAATTATTCGTGTCAAGGGTCTGGTCAAGCATTGATCATGCCCGTGTTGGATCATCAGTTGAAGACGGTGTCGCCGTTGGTGTTGCCCGCGGTGTCGAGCGCGACGCCGCTGAGCGAATCGCAGGCGATCGATCTCATCAAGGATTGTTTCGCCACGGCGACCGAGCGAGACATTTACACGGGAGATCGCGTGGACATTTGGATCATGAACGCCGAGGGCGTGCGTAAGGAAGAGATGGCGCTGCGCACGGACTAGACGATTGTAGTAGAAAAAACCCTTTTAGGTATCGTATCACAAAGACGAACTCTATTTTTTTTGTTCTTGGTGGAAAAAATCAGTGTATGTGCGGCGCGCGCGGTGCGAAAAAGCAGGCGAGACCAGTCCTCGAGCGACTTAAAAAACGCTCGCCGTGACGATGAAGAGCAACATGGCGAGCATGGCCATGCGTCCGTTCACCATTTCCGCCTTGTACGTGAACACTTCGTCCAACTTGGCGCCGGAGTACGCGTTCATCGCCGCCGAGTTGACGTTGTCCGGAAAGTATCCGGTCGGGTTGACCTTTTGCACGACGCTCGCCGCGCTGATGGTGGCGAGAACGAACGCGACGGCGAGCGGCACCTTGGCCATCATCGTCAACAAATCACCGTTGAACGTGTTCATGACGGCGAGCACGAAACCAACCATCTGCGAGAAACGAATGCACAGAAAAGCGCGTCAGTCGGCGTTCGCGCGCGTTCCAGGGTGTCGTCGCGCGCGAGCCGTTTCAGAGTAAAAAACAAACCCGACGCATCTCCAACGACGAGCACACGAACGAGCACGCGGTGCAAAACAACAAAAAAGAAGAAGGAATCATCGATCGCGATCGCACACGCACCGCGCATCGACCGTTGATGGTTTCCGCCGTCGACGTAAAGCCGCTCTCGCGATACAGCGTCTCGCCAAACTTTTCGCTCAACACCAACTGTCCGAGTTCCGCACCCTTCGTCTGCGAGCCCAAGATGGCGAACACGTCGTCCAATTCCTTGACACCGAGCGATTTCACGAAATCCGGCGTCGCGCCGCCGTCAGCCTTGTCCATCATGTCCTCGAGACCGCCGAGGCCGATCTCGCCGCCGGACATCTCTTGGTTCATCTGTTCGCCGTCCCCGCCCTCGGCGCGGACGACGGCGGCGCGCGCGCGGCGTCTGGAGGCGGTGGTCATCGCGACCGGCGCGCGGGCGGCGGCGGCGCGCATCGTCGTCGTCATCATCATCGTCGTCGGGGGCGTCGGCGTGTGCGGCGGCGATTCGGATTAGTATGACGTCGACGGCGCAGACGGGGATATTGTACGACACAGTATGGGGTTTCATATTTTTGTATGGTGGAGGGGAGGATTCGAGGGAGATTCGAGGAGGATTCGAGCGCGACGGAACGCGACGCGTCGAGTCGAGACGAGTCGAGTCGAGTCGAGGAGACGCGGGGATAGAAGACGTTATCCGTGCGCGCGATCGGTCGTATCGTATCGTGCGTTCGTGCGTTCGCAGCGTGCGTCAGAGGTGAGGAAAAGCGCATCATGATGATGACGACCGTGAAGGCGACCCCGAGGGCGACGCCGGCGGTGACGCTCGGACGCCGGTCGGTGCGCGTCGGTCGCGGTCTCGGTGCGGTCTCGGCGCGTCGACCGCGCGAGGTGTCGGTGCGCGCGTCGGCGAGACGAGACGAGGGGCGTCGCGTCGCTTCGGCGGCGGCGACGACGACGGCGACGCGAGGTCGACGGGAGAGCGTCGTCGCGAGCGCCATGAGCGGTGGGTACGGTGGTGGTGGTCGCGGGTTTAACATCGTTCCCGTGCCGGATCGCGTGGTGGCGCTCGTGCCGTACCTGTTGCCGCTCATGAGCGCGCTTCGGTACGGGCGTTTTTTCTTCACGCAGTTTCCGGCTGCGGTGATTTTGCTGAAGCCATTGATGCCGATTTTACGAGGCGTGGCGACGTTACCGATGGGAAATCTCATCGTGTTCTTTGCCATCTATCTCGGGATCGCTAAGAACCAAAACTTGTCGAGATTTTGCCGGTTCAACGCGATGCAGGCGATTTTGTTGGATATCGCCTTGATTTTCCCATCCTTGGTCGAGTCTTTGTTCGGACCGGGTATTTTGGGCATCGGACTTCCGTACGGCGTGACTATGGTAATGCACAACGCGATTTTCGTCGTTACGCTCGGCGCGTTCGCGCTCGCTGCGGTCGGATGCATGACTGGACAGTACGTGCGCCTGAAGTTTCTCGCCGACGCGGCGGACGCGCAAATGGGCGCGTACTAACTTTTTTGATCGATCCGCCGAGGAGGAGTCGCATTTCGTCGAACGAACGGAACGTCTTTTTAGTTGTTTGTTGGTCAGATCTCTCGCGCGCGTCGACACCGCGTGAGTACATGTAATGGTAAGGTGGTTTAAAACGAAACAAAAACAAATGCGTTTAGTATCCGTCCGATTCGTCGCTCGGCGAACGAGGAGGCACTCCGATGGCTAAACCGCCCTGCGAGGTCAGAGATGACATGCGTCGCGCTCTCGCGCGAGACGCATCGTCCGTGTCTGCACCACCGGTCGATATTCGGAGTCGTTTGCTCGCGGGCGGTGATTTCGTTTTGACATCCGAATCGTCTTGCGCGGGACCGTCGTCGGAATCCGAATCGCTCACTTCCATGCTCGCCTCGTCCGAGTCCACATCGCTATCCGAGACTTCCGAGTCCAACTCGTCTTCCGAGGACGCTTCCGATTCCGTGTCACTCGCCACCTTTTTGGCCGGGGCTTTCTTCGCCGCAGGTTTCGGCTTTGACTTCGGTTTCGCGGCGATCGTCGGTCGCTGGTACGCGCCGGAAACTTGCGGTGGATTTCTCGGTTGAAGCGGCTGCCGCGTCGGTGGAACGAATTTCGTCGGTCGAGTGTAGGATGGCACCACCGGACGGGTCGAACCCGCCGCCGCCGGAATCGTCGTCGCCGCCTTCGGCGCTTCCGACTTTGACTCTTCCGCATCCTTCGGCGGTGCCTTCTTTGTCTCGGCGATGGCGCAACCCTCAACTTTGAGCGAGAAAATGAACGAGACGTCATCACCGACAGATTTCTTCATCATATCGTCCGGAAGTTTGTCCATGCGATGGTGGTGCGCCCATTCGTCGAGTTTCTGTTCGTCGGCTTCGTCGATTTGCTCCTCCCAAACTTTGTACTCTTCGTCCGCGTCGCGAACGAGATCGTCGGTCTCTTCCGCTTTTGAAGGACAGCGTTTACACCCGCAGGTATCGTGCGTGTCGGAGTGCGTCGTGCAATCCAATGAAAAGAGCTTTCTCAGCTCCTCCTTGGACATGACGGCTTGCTCGAGTTCGCCAGAGCCATTGACGACGTTTTGTAAGCTTTCCTTTGACAGCTGACGCTGAAACACCTTCTCCTCAATCGTCCCCGTGGCTAAAAATCGATACAAGTAACACTTCTTCTTTTGACCGTCGCGCCAGCATCGCGCCGCGGCTTGCTTGTCATTGGCTGGATTCCAATCCGGATCGAACAACACCAGACGATTTCCACCGATGAGGTTGATGCCGCAACCGCCCGCCTTTGACGAAAGCAAAAACACGAACGAATTGCTCGTCGGATCGTTGAATTGCTTGACGAGCTTTTGTCGTTTTCCGATCGACGTCGAACCGTCCAAACGCACGTACGGATAGTGTCTATCGCGACACAACTGCCCGACCAAATCGAGCGTCTGCGTGTAGTTTGAGATGATGACGATTCGATCCTTCGTCTCCGCGCGCAAATTGGCGAGTAAACGAGCGAGCACTCCGAATTTACCGCTATGTTCTTCCCATCCCGGAGCCATGCCGGTGCCTCCGCGACCGCTGCGTCCACCGCCGCCGTCGTACATGCCCGGCGTGAAGAACTCGGCGCACGTGCTAAATCCGCTCGCCGCTTGACCCGTGTTTTTCGATCCCTTGATCATGTCGTGAATGAGTTTCGGGTGATTGCACAGCTTCTTCAGCGCCGTAATGGCCGGTAACACCGCCGTCGCCTTCCCAGTCAACGCCTGCGTCGCCGCCTTGGACGTGAGGAAATGTTCGTACAGCGCCTGTTGCAACGGCGACAATTTACAGCAGACGACTTCGACCACCTTTGGCGGAAGATGCTTGCTCAGAATCGTGTTCGTCCGGCGCAAGATGAATTTGTTGACGAGTTCAGAGAGATCTGCGTTCGCAACCTGCGCGCGCTCCAGCTCCGCCTCCGTCGCGTCCGGTTCACGACCGGCCAAGATTGGACGCTCGTACTTTTTCGCAAACTCGGGCGGGGTGCCGAGTAATCCCGGATTACAAAACCCGACCATGGAATAAAACTCATCCAAGTGATTTTGCATCGGCGTGCCGCTGAGCATGACTCTGCGAAGACACGGTACGGAACACAGAGCTTTGTTCGTGAGCGTTTCACCATTTTTCAGGCGATGCGCTTCGTCGCACATGATCAAATCCACGGCGCCGTCGAAATTAAATCTCTCCGAGTGAATGCGAAAGGTTTCGTAGCTCACAATCATCACCTGCGCGACGTGTCGAGGGGCGAGAAACGATTTCACCGAGCTCACCACTTCAGCGCGCGTCGAATCACAGATCGGAAGCGTCTTCACGCGTCCATTTAACCACTTGTTACACTCGTCGTCCCAGTTGGACACGAGCGATGTTGGACAGACGATGAGCGCCCGCTTCACCGTCGGCGAGCCGTCGAACCCCTGTCGCAACAGCGTCCACAACAGCGCGATCCCTTGCAACGTCTTCCCTAGACCCATATCATCCGCCAAGATGCACCCCGTGCCGTCGTAATCTCGCAGACCCATGACGCACTCAAACATAAACTTGACCCCTTCCCGTTGATGCGGCCGCAACCATCTCGTCAACATGCGATCCACGACGATGGCTTTCGCCCCGCTCGGCGCGCTCGCGCGCGTCGTCGTCGTCTCCTCGCCGTCACCGCCTCGATTCACGCTCGACACTCCCTCCTCGGGCGTCCAGAGCGTCAAATCCTCGATTCCAGCCGGTAATTCAATCGTCTCCTCCTCGCGCGCGAGCGCCGTCGGTTTCGGCATCGCCGCCGCCGCGTCGCTCGGTTTCGCTCCCCACGGCACGAACACGCGTCGACTCGCCAATCGACGCATCAATTCCGCTGCACACGCGTCACACGTCCGTCATCAGTCAGTCTCTCGCGCGCGCTCGCCGAATCCCTTCGTCGTCGTCGGCGGCGCCGACATTTCGCGCGGCGTCGGCGTCCCGTCCCCCCCCCCGAATCACACGAATCGTCCGCGTCGCCTCGCCTCGCCTCATCGCCGCGCACCGCTTCGGTTCGGCGCGTTCGGAAACGGTGATTTAAACGCGCGTCGCAGCACCACCGCCGGATCCTCCACCGTCAATCCACGCACGAACGGACGCGCGCACGTTTCGAGCGTCCCATTCATCATCGCTCGAATGTTTGCAGCCTTGACGTCGCGCTGCGACATCACCACCGCCTCGTCCTCGTCCGTCTCGTCGACTTCATCGACGGCATCGTCCTCGTCCGTCTCCGACGCCTCGACGTAGCTTTCGTCGTCGTCCGCGGACGACATGTCCGTCCGACGCGCCGTCGGGCTGTCGCGCGCCTTTGAAATCACATCCACGGGCGTCGGGCGCGTCGAGGGACTCATGACGAATTATGACTCATACGTAGAGTCATGATCGGCGAACGTCGACGGGGTCGGGTCCGCACGCCCCCGCGCGCGAACGCCTCGATCGTCGTCGCGGCAGACGCCCACGCGCGAGGGCGCGCGGACGAACATGTCGCTTCGACGAGCGCTCTTGACGCTCGCGCCTCGCGCGCGCGCGCACGCGTACGCGACGACGACGACGACCAAGGCGACGACCGGGATCGTCGGGCTCGACGTGCTCGACGACCCTAAGGAGGCGTACGCGAAGATCTGCGAGGACGTCCTGCGCGAGGTCGCGCGGGGTATTCCCGAAGATGCCGGGTACAGGAAGATCGTCGAGGAGGTGTACGGCGATCGGTTGGCCAAGACGCGGGCGGGGGCGAACGCGGATGAGATTGAGAGTGCGATCGGAGAGGGACAAATTGAAGAGTTGTACGAAATCGCAAAGGACGAATTGGGGTTGATTCCGAAGATGAGAGAGTGGAAACCGTGGGAGTTTGATCACGAGATTGAGGTTATAGAGGAACCAAAGGAGAACCCGTACTTTGCAGAGGCGGCGCGCGAGGATTGAGCGATGTTTGTAAAAAAAGTGAATACTGTTTATCAGACGACGACACGACGGCGCAGAGAGCGCGAACGCGCGCGAAAACGCAGCAGCTATCGCGATTCGGAGAGTGGGAGAAAGTTGAGCCATCCGCGACAGGTGGGCGCGCCGCACGCACACGCGAGCGGTTCGTCCGCGCCATAACGGTAATCGTAGGTGATCTCTTCGCCCGCCTCGATGTCTCTCGACGCGAATAAACACACGTGCTGCGCGTTGTCGCAGGAAATGATTCGAGAGTGTGCGTTCGGTTCACACGAGTGATTCGCGAGATTTGCGATGTTCCCTGCGCGCGTCGCGTCCAATCTCATCTGTACCTCACCGCCGAGCGAAAACATGTACGTTCCCTGACCGACGCTCTCGTCGTACTCGTCTCGTTCTCTGACGTCGGCGACAGAGGGACGAATGATTTCACCGACGTAATCGATAATCATCTCGCCGCGAGCGTGCGCAACCTTCGCCATCAAACCGAATCCGTGAATCGCGCTCTTCGCGATCGTCACGCGATCCTCGATGGTGGTTTTCATGCGCTGAAATCTCTCGTTTAAGCTCGTCGGCTTGGCCGGCGCGGCGCGCGATTGAAGTCTCCACGTGAACGATTCCAAACGATTCCGGCGTGCGCCCGTGACGAGATACGGAATCAGTCCGCTTTGACGGTCGTCCTCGTCTGTACGCACCGTGGGCGACGCGCGCGCTGTCGGTTCCGGTTGAATGCTCCAGTGACGTTTCGCGCACGTCGCGCAGCACGGAAAAAGCACCGCGTCCGTCTCTCTCGACGCGTCGTCATACACGGCGTCAAACTCGAGTCCGGCGTCTCGCAATTCACGCTGCGTCTTTGAGTGCGTCACATAACCCTCGTTTGCGTCCCTGGCGCAATATACGTGAAACGCCACGTCGCATTCTCCCGACGCGATGCATCGCGTGCACGCGCCGTACTTCTGTCGACACACCGCGCACGTCGCACCCTCACTCGCGATCAGCTTCGAACACTCGATCGGCTCGGCCACGCCATCCACATTCTCGAACGTCGCCCCCACCCACAGCGCGCACGCCACGTGACACCAATTCCCGCACGTCGTCGGTTTCATTGCGCCGCCGACGTTGGGACACAGCGCGCACGCTGGAGGCTCGACCAACCCGAGCTCGCACGCACGACACAACCATCGCTGACCCCGAGGCGGATTACATATTCCGTAACATCCCATGTGCACCAAGAGCGCACACTCGTCGCACTGCACGATTTCATCGTGATCGTACTCTTGACTCGAATCGCACACGTCGCACTTTTCGACGGATGTCATTCGCCGAATCCGTCGCGTCGTCCCCTCCTCCGCCTCTCGCCTCGCGCGCTCCACCACCGCGCGTCGTCTCTCCTCCACGATGTCTTCATCCGTCGGCGTGTACCAATCCCGCGTCGTCTTTGTCCGCGTCCGCGTCCCCGTCCGCGTCGTCGTCGTCCCCGCGTTTTCCACCAACGCCTCGATGACGCGCGCCACCGTCGGGTCGCTAAACCCAAACACCTCCTCCCACGGCGTCGTCACTCGCCCATCCGCGACCACAGAGCGATCCCGAAGTCCCTCTCGCACCATTCGCACGCACCGCTCGGGATCGTACGATGCGTACTCCTCCCCATCCACGGTCGCGAGTAGAAACACGGGTCCAAACTCGCTCGCGTCCACCCGACACTCGAGAATCCCGTCCCGACACCCCACCCGTCGCGCCCTGTACCCATCCGTGCACGTCGTCGTCCCGAATCGATACCTCGCGTCATCTCGCACGACGCGTCCGTGCGAGAGCGCGTACACGCGCGTCTTTATCGACTCGGCGCCGCGTTCATCTCTCCCGTCCTCCTCCTCCTCCTCCTCTCGTAACGACCTACCCATTGGAATGAATCCTCCCGTCGTCGACGCGTCGTCGTCGCGCGCGCGATCGCACCGCGGTCGATCACCTCGAGCGCGTTCGCTTCGGTCGTCTCACCGAAACGCGCGCGCGACGACGCGCTCGACGCGCGCGCCGTGGCGTCGAGACCGCGGAGGACGGCGCTCGACGCCACCGCGGTCGGTCGGTCGAGTCCTCGAGCGTGTTTGACTTGACCCGACCGTTCGTCTTCTCCGCGCGATTCCGCGCGACGCGACGACGGTGAACGATGGACGAGAAGTCGAGAAGGATACGGACGTATCTGCGCGTGCGTCCGAGCGCGCGAACGGGCGAGAGGAGTCGGGCGAGGATACGAGCGGTGGCGCGCGAGGAGGCGGAGGGGGAGGAGGAAGACGAACGGACCGCGGAGGGGAGACGCGCGCCGGTGACGTGTGAGATGGAGGCGAGCGAGGGACGGCGAGGTGGGGGGCGATCGGAGCGGCGAGGGATGCATAGATTCGCGTTCGACGGTGTGTTCGAGGAGGAGGCGAGTCAGGAGGCGGTGTTCGAGGAGGTGGGGAGGGACGCCGTGGAGGCGGCGACGAATGGGTTCAACGCAACGCTCTTCGCGTACGGACAGACGGGGAGCGGGAAGACGTACACGCTGAGCGGAGGGACGGCGAGGTACGAGGATCGCGGGATCGTGCCGAGGGCGCTGTCGATGATTTTCGAGCGCGTGGAGAAAATCGGAGCAGAGGAGAACGCAAAGTTCACGGTGGAGGTGAGTTACGTGGAGATTTACATGGAACAGGGGTACGATTTATTGGCGACGACGCTGGACGAGCGCGAGAGCGCGAAGCGAGGGTACGCGCGCAAGTCTGAAATTCCACTACCGAAGATTCGTCTGTTGGAGGATGAACACGGGCGCACACACGCGATGGATTTGACGTCGCACGCGGTGGCGAGCGAAGCCGAGGCGCTCGATTTGCTCTTCGTGGGCGACACGAATCGCGCGGTCGCGGAGACGCCGCTCAACATGGCGTCCAGTCGTTCGCACTGCATATTTACCGTGGTCATCACGCGTCGCTCGCGCGGCGCTGACACGGTTCGACGCGCGAAATTAAACTTGGTTGATTTGGCGGGAAGCGAACGCGTCAACAAGAGTCGCGTCGACGGCGCGACGCTGCAGGAGGCGAAATACATCAACGTCTCCCTGCACTTTCTCGAACAAGTCATCGTCGCGCTTCAAGAACGCGCCGATGGGAACGAACACGTGCACGTACCCTATCGAAATAGCCTCATGACGACGCTTCTGCGAGACAGTCTCGGCGGAAATTGTCAAACCATCATGATTGCCACGGCGAGCGCCGACGAGGACGCCTTCGATGAGAGCGTGAGCACGTGTCGATTCGCGCAGCGCGTCGGAAAAATTTCAAACCAAGTCTTTGTCAACGAAGAGCTCGACGTGGATGTGCTCATCGCGAGGTTGAAGGAGGAGAATAAGCGCCTACGCGTGGAGCTCGCGTTGCTGCGCCGCGCCGAGTCGAGCGACGATGCCGAAGCCTTGGGACTCGAACTCGCGGCGGGGGAACTCGAGAGTCTGCGCGCGAGCGTTCGTAGATACGTCGACGACGACGATCACGTCCTCGAGTGCGGGTCGAGCGTGGCGAAGATACGCGCCGTTCAGGAAATTTTACGAGACATGTGCAGAGTCGCCGAGCGCGAGCGCGCGACGCGAGAGGCGACCGAGACGAACCATCGAGACGCCACCACCTCCGCCGAGGACGAGAGCGCGAACGCGATCGACACCGCACCCGCGCTCACCACCGCGCCCATTCGCGACGACTCGAACGCGTCCGACGAGATGACGTTCGAACACTTTTGCCGCGACGTCTCTCGCGTCGCGCCCGAGCTCCGCCGCGGCGCCGCGCGTCTCAAATCCCTCACCGCCGACGCCAGATCCCTGGCGCGCGAGATGAACGCCCTCAAACAAAAAGTCAACGTCGATCGCGGTGCCCTCGACGCGCTAAAAATCGCCCGCGTCGTCGACGGCACCACCGTTCCGACGGACGACGAGCTCGCGCTCGAGCTCGCGCTCGACGACGCGTTTCGCCTCCACGCCGCCCGCAAACGGTCCCTCGACGCCGTTCGCGCCGACATCGCCCGAACCAAGTCCACCATCGACGCGTTAAAATCCGAGCTCATCCACGAGTTTCGCAGTCGCGACGACGCGACGTAGAGACAAAGAGACACAAAACACAAAACGCGTACGTATCGCGTTCCCCTCGAGACGTTACATCATTGATTACGATTCCTCCTCTACTTGCCCTCCGCGGTCGAGCACTCCTTCTTCTTACCGCCGAATAAGCTTCCGAAAACGCTCTTGCGCTCACACGCGCATCGATCCTCGACGGCGACGCCCGCGAGCGCGCTCTCGATGTGCATGCCGCAGCCTGCGTCCCGTCGGCACCGGGTCGGCACCCGCCCGTCAGTCGTCCGTCGCGTCGCGTCGCGTCCCGTCGCGTCGCGTCGCGTCGCGCGAATCGATCGAGTCGATGAAGACGCACCCGCCCACGTCGGTTTATCGCACGTTTTACATTGCACGCGTCGACACATTTTTAGAATTTCAGTGAATTCTTCGCGAGCCTCACAGTGACGCGGCGGGACGGTTTCGGGAACGACGAGGCGGGACACGCACGTTACACCGACTGAGACGTCTGCGTGGATAAAAGTGATGACGTCTACGAGGGTATCTAATCCACCTTTTCCTCGGGAGACGGGAGCGAGGGAGGGTCGGAGGCGGCGTCCGGGGACGTCGAGCGAAGTCGTCGGCGGTCGGGGGACGCCTCGCTCGCGGGCGCGCCGAAGACGATGTCTCGAACGACGGCGTTCGGTGCGTTCGGATCGCAGTAGCTCGGAAGAACGAGCATGGGGCGCATCTCTCCGTGCGCGTTCGGGAGGAGACGCTGCGAGCATAAGACTGGAGAGAAGAGCACCGCGCGGTAGTTTTTTGGTCCGTCGCCTCCGTCGAGGCGCACGGTGGCGAAATAGCCGGCGTCGAAACCGCCGGTGATGACGCCGGAGACCGATTCGCCGAGTAAGGCTGTGTTTGCACCGCGAAATTCTCCGATACCGGCGGCATGCGCCGCCTCACTGAGCGCACACATGGTGAAGTGTGCGGAGGAGACTTGCCGCGCGGCGTCGGCGGATCGGTTCGCGTCCTCCTCGGATCGTTCGACCGCCTCGATCGCGAGACGCTTTCTCGAAGACGGTGGACCGCGCGTCGTCTCCAACCATTCGTGTCTCTCCGTGTCCGAGAGCGCGCGCCACGCGTCGTCGATCGTGGCGATGCGTTTCTTCTCGTCTAAAGTCTCGTAGCGCTCGGGAAACTTGGCAACCTCCAACGTTTCGAAGAGCTTCTTCGCCACTTTATGATCGCGATCCGAGTACGAGACTCGCGCGTCGGTGACTGGCGTCGATACTTCCGGTAACGGCTTCGTCGTCGTCGCCGTCGTCGTTGCCGCCGCCGCCGCCGTCGACGGTTTCCCTTCGGCTTGCGCTCGTTTTCGCTTCGGAAGCGTCGCCACCATGTCTTCAGGAATCGGAATCTTACGAAGAATTTTACCAGTCGCTCTCTCACGCATGACGGAAAACTTCTTATCATCGCTCACCGCCCATTCGTAAGGCATGCTCTGCGGGGCATCGTTGTCGTTGTTCGCTTCGTGCTCTGAACTCGTCTGAAGAGACGGCATGCGCTCGTAAATGTCGTCGACGTCCCAATCTTCATCGTTGTCGGGGGCCAAGCACACACCGGGCATCGGTACGTCCTTTGATTTTGACTTGATCGTCGGTGATTCCTCCACGGGAGGTGTCGACTTTCCGGGAACACCGTTGTGGTCAGCGTTCGCCTCTGGTGACCTCTCAAAAATCGGCACCGGCGGCGTCTTTTTGGACGTCGAATTTTTATACTGCTCGTCCTCTTCGTCTTCGTCGTCGGGCGGCGCCAGACGAACACCAGGAATGGGAATCTCTGCTGGTTTCGTTTTCGTGATCGTCTGCACTTTCACTTCTTCTGCTTTTTCATCGTCTTCGTCGTCCGGCGGCGCTAGTTGCACTCCCGGAATCGGAATCTCCACATCTTTCGTAGGAGCTCGCTTCGTTCGCGGCTCATCGTCTTCGTCCTCATCGTCCGGCGGCGCGAGCGTCACTCCCGGAATCGGAATCTCTGGATCCTTTGTGGGCGCTTTTTTCACCGCTGGCTTGTCTTCGTCTTTGTCCGGCGGTGCGAGCATCACTCCTGGAGTCGAAATTTCCATCCTCGTCGAAACCACTTTCGGTCTTGCGGCTGTGACGTCCGCGTCCTTTGCGGGCGGCGCCGCCTCTTTCTCTTCCGCGACCTTCCTGTTCGACTCTGCCTCCGCCTTCTTCGCCTCGGCGGTTGCGCGAAGCTGCTCGGCGTGCTGCGCGATGGCTAGTTTCTTCTTCGGATGCAATTTATCCGGGAATTCTTGTGAAAACGATTTCTGACGCCCGAGTCGCGCGTCCGGTTCCGACGACGCGCTGAGCGCGAGACGACGCCTCGACGGATGCGTCAGTAAGTGCATGCCGGTGAGAATGTGCACGTGGTCAAAGGTGCGATGCGTCTTTCCGCTATCCAAGCCTTTTGAATTCAGCGTCATCCCCCCCGCGATGAAGAGACCGTCTCCGATCACGGTGGCCGAGTGTAAAAATCGCGCCTCGGGTTCCCGCGAGGGCGGTTCCACGGGACTCCAACACAACTCCGTGGCGGACCACGCCCAACAGTCGCTCAGCGAGACGCTGCTCGTTCCTAAACCTCCAAAAAGAATCAACGTATCGTCGTCACCGAGGGTGGTGGCGCTGTGGCACGCTCTCTCGCTCGGCCACATCACGCCCGCTTTTCCTTGACCCCCTACGCCGGCCGTCTCCGGTTCGCGCCACGACGCGTCGGCGTACGGCATGTAGTACGTCTGTCGTAAAAATCGCTCGCCGTCGTCGCCGCCAAAGCACACCATCATCGTGCTCATGGCGTTCATCGTGTGAAAAGCGCGCGGAGTCGGCGCCGACCCTCGCATCGGTACCTTTGACCACGTGAGCGTGTCTAAATTCAACTCGTACGCGTCCGCGAGATACTCGTCGTCGCCGTCAGCGTTTTGCCCGATCCCGCCGTGCACGAACACGCGTCCATCCTTGGACAACGTCGCCGCGTGTCCCATCCTCTTCGACGGCGCGTCACCCGTCGCGCGCAATTTCACCCACTCCTTCGTCTCCGTGTCCATCGCGTGCACATCGTTCGTCAGTTCTCCGTCCGGCGCGGCCCCGCCGAACGCCACCAGCAGAGACGCGCTCGCCGGCGCGCGACCGCCGGTCAACCGTTCGCCTCCCGACGTCGACGTCGACGCCCGCGCCGGTCGGTGCACGTACGACGCGCCGTCCACCGCGATCGGTCGCTCGCCCGTCGTCGCCGTCTCGTCCATCGTCCACTCGCCTGCGTCGCGCCGTCGGTCAGTCCGTCGGTCGACGCCTCGCCTCTCGGGGAGACGAATATCAAATTTCAAAAGCGAATGCGCGCGTCTCTCGCGCGTCTTCTCGCGCATCGCGCGCGCGCGATCGACGTCGACGCACCTAAACGAACGCGCGCGCACGTTTCCGCGCGATCCTCTCGCCCCCGCGCGCCTCCACCGCTCGCGCGCGTCCCGTCGCGCCCTCCGTAGATACACAGCGAGTCGTCATCGGCTCGCCACGCCGCGCGCGCGCACCGACCGCCGTTCGCGCGCGCGCGTCCGGTGACCGACGTCGGGGTCACTCTGATCCATCCCACGATGTTTCGCTCGCGTTCGACGCGCGCGTCGGACGCCATGGCGATGGGCCCGTCGGGGAATGGAGCGACGGGCTGAAAATGCCCGAAACGTCACAACGACGCCGACGACCGCGGGGCGCGCGCGCGCCGACGACCGCGCGCGCGCCGACGACCGCGGACGACGCGTATCGACGGATGAGGGCGACCGCGCGCGCGCGCGACGCGCGGACGGGGCCATCGTCGGTGGAAATGCGTCGACGAGAGAGCAAAAAAGTCTCGAGCGCGCGCGAACAGTGGCCGAGACGCGCGCGTTCGCGCGTTCGCGCGTTGGCGAGCGGGTCGTGGACGTTTGACGACGCGCGGAAGACGGCGACGACGCCGGACGGCGCGCGCGTGGCGTACGTGTCGAGACCAGACGTCAAGTTTATTTATGATGAAATTTTTGGACGAGGTTGTTACGACTTTGACGACGCGTCGAGCGCGCGCGGTGGATCTGTGATCGACGTGGGCGCGAACATCGGACTCGCGAGCGCGAGGTTCGCGTCGCTCGTCGGCGAAGGTGGGCGAGTGATCGCGCTGGAACCGGTGCCGGCGACGTTTCGCGCGTTGGCGAGAAACTGCGAGTCGCTGTGCGGCGCGGCGTCGGCGCCGCGGGACGAGGAGGCGGTTGAATTGGTAGGCGCGCGCGAGCGTTCGGTCGCAGTGGGCGGTGGCGCGAAAGGGTCGGGGTGCGGCGTCGTGTACGCGCACAACGTAGGCGTGGGGTCGACGCGAGGGGAGTTTACGATTGACTTTTTTCCTCGCGCGGCGGGATGGAGCACGTCTTCGAAGACGCGGGACGACGCGGAGACGATCGAAAACGTGATTGAGTATGCGTTTGAAGCTTTAAAACCCGGGGCGAACGACGACGGGTACGATGGTTTAGAACATAACGCGGTGACCTCTGTCGGTCGCTTCGTGCGCGCGTTCGTGTTGGATCCCGAGCGTGCGGCGAGCGCCGGATTTTTGCGCCGTCTCGCGAGCGTCGTCGCCGCATTCATTCTTCGAATCGTCGTGCGATGCGTCGCGGCCTACATGCTCACGGGTGTCGAACGCATCACGCGTCCGATCGTCACCGTGAGCGACGTCATCGACGCCCATGGCCTCGACTCGGTGTCCATGCTCAAAATAGACGTGGAGCGCGCCGAGCTCGACGTCCTCACGGGCGTCTCCGACGCCCACTGGCCGAGAATTCACCGCGTCAACCTCGAGTGTCACGACTCACTCGACCGAGTGTTGGACCTCCTTCGCCACCGCGCCGGTTTCGACGTCGTCCGAGTCGACCGTCTCTTCGGCGCCGCTCGACTCTACAACATCGCCGCTCGCCGCTCGCCGTGACACAGGCGCCCGTCATCCCTCCCATCGCGCGCGCATCGATGCACACGCATTTGTATTCATAGTCACACCCATTCGTTGGCGCCGAAACCGCCACCACCGACGGTAATTGGAGCGTCCCGCGCGCGTCGGCATAAAAAATGTCCGAGCCGCCTCGTCACCGTTGATTTCCAGCTCCGCACCCATCGCGCGCGTCTTCTCCACACGTCGACGCCCGTCATGCCGCGCGAGCGCGCGCGACGTCTCGCTCGGAGTGCGCCGCGCGTTTCCTCGCCCTCGCCCGCGCCCGCGCGGGGTCGAGCGACGCGTCGTGCGTCTCGAACGACGTCCCCGCGCGAGAAGAATTCATCGGTCGAGCGCGCGAACGGCCTCCCCTCGCGCGCGTCGCCGGCGCGCTCGCCCTCGACTTCGCCCGCGCAGAGGTCTCCGATTAAACGCGCGGTGAAGCGCGCGCGAGAGGCGGCGAACAGAGCCATGCCGAGGTTCGTGGCGGTGTACGCGCCGAGAGTGCCGCTGCTGAGCAGCGCGTTTTTATTGTGCGCGTACGCGGTGCTCGCGCCGATGTTTGGACGAGCGTACCACGCCTTTCACACGGAGGGGATGATCGCTAGCGACGTCTCGAGCGCGACGTACGAGATGGGACCGAAGTTTAGAGTGAGGTGGGATCGCGAGACGCGCGCGCTGAGCGCCGAGTACGCGGGATACGAGGGGCGGCGAAGTCGAGTGTGGTGCATGATGCGAAGGAAGAGCGAGGCGTGCGAAGAGAAGACGGCCGAGTCGTGGAGCACGCTGCCGGGGAAACCGTTCATTCGGGTGGCGAACGGACCGATACGCGTGCATCAGTTGATCGCGGGACACTTTCAGATTACGATGAAGTCGATTTTGCGCACGAGCATTCAGACGATCGATGAGATTGAACACGACGCCAAGGCGATGCGCTTGACGCTTCGAGGTAAGCTGGTGAAGGAAGATGCACCGATCGATCGTTGGTTGGCCAAGTTGGGTGATGTCGGCGCGTACTTTAGAGAGAATATGGTGCGACGACGGATATATTTAGCCAAGTCGAAACTCGTCGCCGCATACGAGTTCGTGTTAGAGTGCGATGGGGACGATAGACTCGCGTTCACGATCGATTGGGACGATAGAGTGCCGGGAGTCTTGCGAGGCGGTCGAAGTCGTCGCATTGTGGATTTGAATCAGCTCGAGTTTACGTATTCTATGGACGACGACGAGCGCGTGTACGGATTGGGAGAGCAATTTTCGTCGTACAATCATCGCGGACGCAGAGTGCCCGTGATCACCGGCGAACAGGGCATGGGCCGAGGCATGCAACCGCTTTCGTTGTTGTTCAACTCTGCGTTTCCTGGATCGGCGGGGAAGTGGCACACGACGTACACGGCGATTCCTCACTACGTCACGCACAAGGCGCGCTCCGTCTTTCTCACCAATTACACGTACAGCGAGTTTGATTTCACCGAAGAAGACAGCGTGACCATTCGCGTCGCGGCACCGACCGGCGCGATCTCGGGTCAAATCATCGGCGCAGCCACCGTTCCGGACGTTTTACGCACGTACACGGACTACGCCGGTCGCATGACGCCGCTTCCGGAGTGGGCGATGGACGGCGTCATTCTCGGCATGACCGGAGGTCCTCAAAAGGTTCGAAATGTATATAAAACCTTGGGTGACGGCGGCGTGAAAGTGGCTGGAATGTGGTTACAAGATTGGGGCGGCGTTCGAAACACCTCCATCGGCATCGAGCGCGTGTGGTGGAATTGGCGTCTCGATTCCGAGCACTACTTGGATTGGGACGCGTTGCGAGAAGAAGTCAAGGCGAACGGCACGCACCTGTTGACGTACGTCAACACGTTTCTGATGGATTCGAACACCGATAAGGGTTTGTTTTATCGCGAAGCCAAGGCGAAGAATTACATGGTGCGAGACGTGAACGGGGAAGTGTACAGACTCGGTTCGGAGCCAGGCGTCACCTTTGGTTTACTCGACTTGTCCAATCCCGAGTGCGTCGAGTGGATCGAAAACATCATCGTCGACATGGTGAAAACCACGGGGGCGATGGGATGGATGGCGGATTTCGGAGAGTACCTTCCCTTTGACGCCGCGTTACACTCTGGTGAACTTCCGATCGAGGTTCACAACAGGTATCCCGAGGAATGGGCCGAACTGAATCGCCGCGCGCTTCGTCGCGCCGGTTTGGAGGGCTCTGGATTTTTCTGGAGTCGCAGCGCGAGCACGAAATCGCCGAAACACTCGACGCTGTTCTGGTTGGGCGATCAGATGGTCTCTTGGGACGCGCAAGACGGCATCAAGACGGCCGTGCTCGGATCGCTCTCCGGCGGTTTGTCCGGACTCACGCTGACGCACAGCGACGTCGGCGGGTACACGGCGCATCCGCTCAAGCACCGATCGGTCGAGATTTTGATGCGATGGATGGAACTGAACGCGTTTGCAGACGCCATCTTCCGAACACACCAGGGCAATCGTCCGCATCACAACGCGCAACCGTGGGACACGCCCGAATTGGTCGAGCAGTTACAATTTTGCGTCAACATTCACGTGGCGCTCAAGTCGTACAAGCTCGAACTCATGCGCGAAGCCGAAACCGTTGGACTTCCCTTGGCTCGCGCCATGTTCATCCACTATCCGTACGACGCCGCGGCGGCGAATTTAGCGCAACAGTTTTTACTCGGAAGAGACATGCTCATCGCGCCCGTGTTGGACAAGGGCGCGACGCACGTGCACGTCTACCTGCCCCCCGGCGACATTTGGGTCGACGTCTGGACGACGCAACAAACGCCGTCGCAACCCGACGCCGCGTCCGCCGAGGACGGCGGACGCGGCGTGTGGATCACGGTCGACACTCCCATGGGATGGCCCGCGGCGTTCGTGCGAAAACACGCGTCGAAGACGGCGCTTCGTTCCGTGGCGGCGTTGCGAGACATCGCCATGGAGCGCGGCGGCGTTCCGTCGAGACGCCGCTTGCGCGCCATGGATCCCGTCGACCGCATCGTGTTGGGATTACTTTAGAATGAAACCAATTGCTTTGACAGGCACACCAATATAGTGACTCATAGAAACCACATATCTTTTTACATCGCGAGCGCGTCTAATCCCTCTCTCGCGCCGTCGTTGTCCGGGTCCAATCGAAGCGCTTCCGAGTAACACCCGCTCGCCTGCCGAAGGAGTTCGTCTTCGTCCTCCGCCGGTCCAAGGGACGCAGTCATTCGTAGCGCGTCTCCCCAGGCGACGTATATCGACGGCGAGGTCGGTTCGATCGCGGCGGCGGCTTTGTACTTTTCCGCGGCGGCCAACGCGAGGGATTCGGCGTCCTCCGTTGCGCCTCGACTGTCGAGCACCAATTCGCTTCTGAGCGCGAGCGCGGATCCCCATCCCGCGAGCGCCTTGGCTTCAGCCTTGACACCGCTCGTTGCGCTCTCATCGTCGCGCATAGACGAGACGACGGCGCGGAACTTTCGACCAGCCTCGATCAAGTTTTCCTCGGCGAGTTCCGCGTACATCTCGGCGGTGCCCTCCAATCCGGCGTTAACGCGAGCGTTCCTCGCGTTCGCCGCCTCTCGAAACGCCATGGCGGCGAGCGTGGCCTGCACGCGACCTCGAGCGAGATGAGCGTTACCTAAATTGCCTTGCGCGCGCGGCGTGGGCTCCATCTCCAGCGCGCGCTCAAAGTGCGCGATGGCGTCCGCGAACATCTCGTCGGCGTCTTCGAGTGTGTCGACTTTTTCGCCGCCGCGGCGCGCGAGGTCACGACCCGCGCGCAACGCCTCCAGTCCCGCCTCGGCGCGCGACGCGGCGTCTGTAGTAGTCTCTCGCGATTCGTTCGCTTCGACGGCGTCGGCAGATGTCTCGCTCGCACTCGCGAGCTCGGCTTCGTATTTCGCGACGTTCTCCGCGTCCGCGGCGCCGATGAACGGATCCCACACATCGTCTCCGTCGGCATCGCCCGTGTCCTCGACGACAGCTTTGGCGGACGCCGCGTCGGATTCGGGTTCGGATCCGGATTCGGCGACGACGGGACTCTTGCTCGGCGTCTCCGTCGACGGTTTCGAATTCAACAACCGCTGCATATTGGCGAACGCCTCTTCGCGAGACACGCCCTCGTTCATCGCCTTCTTCTTCGGCGCGTCCGCGGCGGTGGTTTCGCCGACCCACACGAGTTCCTTCTCCGTCTCCTCTTCCTCCTCGGCGTCGACGACGGCGGCGTGCCACTGAATCTGTTCCTCCAACTCTCTCGGCGTCTCCGCCGCCTTGAGCTTTTCCTCCGCCCACTGCTTCACCGCGGCCGCGGCTTCGGTGCTCCCCTCGCCGCGAGCGTTCGTCTCGGACGACGTCGCCTGCGCCTCCTCCAACGCGAGCTTCAACGCGTCGACGCTCTCGACAACGCGTCGCATGTCTCGAGAAATTTCGCGACGAATCTCCAAACGTAAATCCTCTAAATCATCCTCGACGACGCGTTCAGACGACGTCCGCACGCCCTCATCGATGGAATCTAATCGTTTCACCATCGCCTCCCACTGCGCGTCGTCGAGTTTCGTCGCCAGACTCTGCACGATGGTTTCCTCCGACGTCACGGCGTTGATGGATCCCAACAATTGTTCAACGGCTTCGCGCACTCTCGCGCTCGTCGTGTCCGCCACCGCCGCCCGCAATTCCGCGAGCTGTTCGCTCGAGAGAGTCATCACCGTCGACGACGACGAAGATGACGACGGCATCTCGTCGACGTCGCGATCGCGCGCGACGCCCTCGACGACGTCCCGAATCTCCTCGGCGAGCGCCTCCATTGGACGTCGTAAACCTGCCGTGTCCTTTTCCACGCTCTCCACGAGTTCCCACAGCATCGTCATCTCCTTTCGCAGCTCACCCTTAGCCTCGTCCGCCGTCGTCCGGAACTCGTTGCGCACGCTCGCGATGCCCTCTCTCGCGTCGACCCTCGCCGCCGCTAAATCTCTCGCCAACATGCCCGCGACGGCGCCGCTGTCCCGCGCCGTCTTCGCCGCCGTCTTCGCCGCCTCAATCTGCGCTCGCTCCACGCTCGACAACCTCGACGCCAACTCCTCCAACACCGGCGTGACATCTTTCCTCACCGCCTCCACCGCCGCCGGCGCCGCCGTCTTCGCCGCCTCGCGCATCGTCACCCCGCGACTCGCCTTGGCGCGCAGCGCGTCGAGCTCCTCTCTCCGCGCCCGCTCCCGCGCCTCCCCTCTCGCCCGCACCCGCCGCTCTCTCGCCCGTCTCGCCAGCGCCCCGACGAGTGGAAGCGCCCCCGCCACCGCACCCAGCGTCACCTCTTGCAAGACGACGCTCGCGACGCCGCTCGACGCCGCGCCCAGCGTCGTCGCGCGCTCCACCGCCGCCAACCACCCGCACGCGCGCGCCGCCGCCGCGTCCTCCTCGTCCTCCGCCACGTCGTCGTCGTCGAACTCGTCCGTGAGCGGTGACGGTGACGCGTGCGATCGGATCGTCACCGCGCGGCGACAACGGTGACGCGCGCGCGTCGGCGGCGTCGCGAATGTAGATGAAGATGCATTTAAACGCGACGACGTCGTCGACGCATTATTCCCCCGCCTCGCGCCTCTGTCGCGCGTCGCGACGCGAGACGCGCGCGTCGGCGTCGAGACCATCATCGCAGACGTCATCGCGCGCGTCGACCCGCGCGCGCGAGGCTCGACGACGCGGTGCGTCGACGAATGCGAGGGCGGCGGGGGCGTGGGGTGTCGCGTCGGTCGATCGGCGCGCGATCGCCGTCGCGCGACGGCAGAGCGCGCCGGCGTCGGTGCCGATCGACTCGAGCGCGGAGAGAGAGATGACGCGCGCGACGACGCGTCGTCGATCGACGCGCGAGGGGGCGCGCGAGGAGGAGGAGGAGGCGGTGGCGGCGCGCGAGGAGGAGACGACCGACGGGCCGGCGACCGGTGAAGACGACGACGACGACGACGCGCGCGAGAGCGACGACAGCGACAGCGATAGCGACGGTGTGGAGATTGAACTTCGCGATGACATCGACGTCGTCGCCGAACACGAGCGCGCGGAGGCGGAGAAGGCGGAGAGGGAGGCGAAAGAGGAGGAGGAGCGCGCGGCGGCGGCGGCGGCGGCGGCGGACGCCGAGGGCGCCGAGGGCGAGGGCGGTGACGGTGGTGAGGACAAGGCGCGAGAGGAGGGTGGAGAGGACGCGGGCGGTGAGGTGTTCGCGGCCGCCGGGTCGAGAGGGGTCGTGGACGTGCACGCGCTCTCGATGTATACGTTTGGGACGAAGCGCGCGCGAGGCGAGAAGGACGCGACGCCGGCGGCGAAGTTGTTGCGAATGAAGGCGCAGTACGAGCGAGAGGGGAAACGAAGAAGCGTCGGAGGGATTTGTATGGTGAGTCAACACAGAACACCGCACATACTGTTGCTACAAGTGACGCCGACGAGTTTCAAACTTCCGGGCGGGAAGCTTCGGCCGGGCGAGGGCGAGGGCGAGGGACTGGCGAGAAAATTGCGAAATAAACTTCAACCCGAGCTCGAGGACGGATTACAGCAGTACGAGTTCGATATCGGTGATCAGGTGTCGACGTGGTATCGAACCGCATACGAGCCGCAGATGTATCCGTACCTGCCGGCGCACATCACCAAGCCAAAGGAGGAGTACAAGCTCTTCGTCGTGCACCTCCCGGAGAAGTGCTCCTTTGCGGTGCCGAAGAATTTAAAACTACTCGCGGTGCCGCTGTTCGAACTGTATGGAAACCCTCAAAAGTACGGTCCCGAGATTTCGAGCATTCCACACCTTTTATCTCGCTATAGATTAAACTTGGACTAGTAGGAATGGAACGATAATCCAAACAAGGCGTGGTCGCGTACGCGGCGTCGGGTTTGAGGGGTTTAATCTCGGCGCGATAGGCGCGTGGATGGGTCATGTAGAGGTTTGGCGACGCGCCAAGGCGCGAGGAATCATAGTAGGCGGGCGACTTCGATGTAACTAACTCCCGGGCCCGGGCATGTGCAACCTTCCCGCGAGTCTCCAGCGCGCGTTCGGAAGTTTCAACCCGTGTTCAAACACCCAAAAATCTTCAACGTCCAGCACCTCGGCCGGATTCCCCGCGACTAATCTTCCTAAAGAATCGTAAGCGGCAAACCGCTGCCGCGAACGAAAACGCGTCGTGAGCTGTACGAATCCCGGACCGTTGCTATCGTTCGGATTCGCCATGATCAAACGCCCTCGCACGACTTGGCACTCATCGATCCCTTCCAACGACCAATCGATCTTCGCCCATCCTCCCTTTTCGCGACTCTTTCTCTCTCGTTTGAGGTCGCTCTGCGTCTTATCAGTCGTCGCGTGTCTCGTATCGTGTCCCAGCGTCTTTCCAGCGCTCGTGTTCGCGCTCTCCGCGTTCACCAGCGCGTACAACTGTTTCGCCTCTTGTTTAAATCCCTCCAGCGTGAATCCACGCACGTCTCTCGTGCACTTGGACAGCGCGTACGTATCCTTGGCTCGACTCACCGCGCTCTCGTACGCGAACCTCAAACCTTTCGAGCTCGTCAGCGCCTCCATCAGCGTCGGTCGACGAAGAGACCCGGCATACGGCTCGGCGATGAGATTGGACGACGACTGCGCGACGCGAAGGCCACCGCCGCGCGCCGCCGCGCTCGCCGCGGGCGCCGTGAACCCCTTGGTCGTGGGCTTGGCGTAGCCCCGCGCGCGAGTCATCGCCTCCGCGCGCGGCGCCGGCGTCGCCGCCATCGACGTCATCGACGTCGCGGTGCACGAGATCGCCGTCACCGTCGTCGTCACGTCCGCGCGCGCGCGCGCGACCGCTCGCGCCGCTCGCGCCGCGCGCATCGCGTCGATGTGTGCGGTCCCGTAGTGGACGCCATCCCAAGCCCATCTACATTTAATATATAAATATGTAACAGATCATAAATAATTACGTATCGAATGCCCGAACATATATGTACATGGCCAAAGTCTCTCGGAACGCAATCGTCGCGACCGTCGGTCGACGCTTCGCGACGCGCTCGACCGCCGAACGACGCGCGACGCGGCGCGCGTCGTCAACGTGGATTTGTCGTCATGGACGCGCCGTTCGCGTCCGCGGGGTGCCGCGACGCCGGAGTCAGACGCACGGATGACGACGAGGAAGATGAATGGGTTTTCGTGACGACGGATGCGCGCGTCGATGTGCGCGCCGATGCGCGCGCCGACGCCGCCGACGCGCGCGAGGACGACGCGAGTGCGCCGCGGCGCGCGTCCGTCGACGCGTCATCGGCGATCCACGCGGACGTGGACGACGGGGAGGACGCGCGTGAAGACGACGTCTCAGAGACCTCGGACGTCTCGGAAACCGTCGAGTCGACGAGCGTCGAGAGCGAGAGCGAGACGGCAATTCGCCGCGTCGAGGACGTCGCGGGTGCGCCGGAGGATGGATTTGTGGACGAAGCCGTGCGACGAATTCGAGAGAGATTGGTCGACGCGATCGCGGCGTGTCGGAGGGCGATCGACGCCGGCGCAGCGGCGATTGAGACGAGTTTACGACGCGTGCGTCGTCTCATCGATACGATGACGCGGAGGTGGAAGGATCGGTCGGTTCTCCCGCGCGACGTCGGCGTAGACATTGTGTGCGTGACGACCGCCGCGGGTGTGATTTTTTTGGTGCACAAAAAATTTTTTCGATTCGATGACGGCGTCTTTCGCCGGAAGGATGTCGCGTCGCCTGGAGTGTTCGATAGAGGCGTGTCGAGACGATCGCGCGATGTCGATTTTGGGAGATACTTTCGCGACCACTCGCTGTAGACGCACGCGGACCACTCGCTGTAGACGCACGCGGTCGAGACAGATCGACGCAAGACTGGTGAAGATGCGATTGAAACAACAAAGAAAACCGTCACATGATTTGACAATATCGAGACGCAAACATCACACCTCGACTCGCACGCGCCGCGATCGATGACGCAGTGCATCGAATCGTTTGAAAATTATTTCCGTCCGGAAGACGAACGATTCGAGTCGGTTTTGAGCGAGGATGAAATCCCGCCGGCGTGCGTCACGGCGCTTCGCAGATTGCGTCTCCTCAGTTGTGTTCCGTTGGCGTGTTGCCTCGCTCTCGTCGTCATCATGATCGTTGAAAAGAGCGCGGAGTTCATCGGAAGCGCGGGATTAGCGCTTCTCATGTGTGTCATACTTCGTCAGACGTCATTGTTTCCAAAAGGGAGAACACTCGCGCACGTCTCTCACGCGCGAAGCGTGTCTACTTTTTTTTTGGCGCTCAACGTCGGTAAAGCGTTTGCCCTCTTCTATTCAACCTACGACGCGTGCAAGATGCCCGATGAAGCGATGGGCGAATTAGAGTGCAGTCGCGTGCGCTGGGCGACGACGGCGATAATCGGGATCTCTGCGTACGTCACGTACGTGGCCGGATTGGCGTTGCAGCGGCTCGAGTTGTCCTATCTCATCGTCGCATCTCGCGCGCACGCGAGTGGGAGTAAAACGGAAGCGTTGGGACCGCCGAGCGTGTGATATGCACGCTTGAATCGTATTAATGATATTCATTCATAATCTATGGCTGCTCGGCGACGCGCGTCGTCCTCGCGTTTATCGCTGTTCTGGAACCTCGCATGCCGCGGGAACGTCGCAGTTGAACATTCCGTCCCCGGTCGCCGCGCGAGAGTCATCGCCGCTTGACCACGTCCTGTAGTCCTCCGCGAGTTGATTCAAGAAGCGCGGAACGACTTGTCCGACCACTTGATTTACGACGAAACGCCCCGTGCGCTCGGTAGCCTTCACCGTGAACGGAAACCATCCCGGCACGATTATGTACACGCTCACGCTCGTCTCGCTCATAAATTCCTTATACTCCCCCCCACACGTCTCTAAAAACTCTCGCTCGTCCACATCGAGAGACGCATACTCCACATCACTCCACGTCACGTTATTCACGCTCACAATCTCAAACGCATCGCTCGCGTACTCAACCACTCCGCTCCCCGTCAATTCCATATCTTCCACCCGCACCTCGCACCCGCTCCCGTCTTCCCGCACGCGAACCTTCGCCGTGAGTTTCGGTCGCAGCTTCAAACCTAAAAACGCCAACTCACTCAACTCAACCTTGAACGTATCGTCCGACACGCGCTCGACCGATTCTCCATCCAGCGTGCTGTACTGCGACGCCGGCAGCGCCATGTACTCTCTCACCGCTCTCCCGCTCGCGCTCTCGTGCACGCGCTTCACCGCCCGCCGCGTCGCCTCGAAGCTCGCGTGACGTCCTTTTTTACTCAAAAACGCCGCCAATCGCTCGCTCGCGCCTCCCGCGGCGGCGTCCACCTCGCGCGTCGGGTGCTCGATCGCGCGCGGCACCGTCGCCCGCGTCGTCCCGCGTCGTCCTCGTCCTCCTCCTCGCGCCGACGCCGACGCCGACGCGTCGACGCGCGTCGTCGCCGTCGTCACCGACACCGTCGTCATCGCCGTCGTCGCGTCCGAGACGTCCGACGCGGACGGACGACGGGGTGTGACGAAGACGCGCGGCGGGACTGGTGGTGGTGAGAGATAGCGCGAGAAAGATATCGCGATATCGCGAACGAAGAGTGGCGATGGACGAGCGCGCGCGATGGGAGACGCGCGGTGGACGCTCGCGAGGGATCGAGGATGAGATGGATGGCTCGAGCGAGCGAGCGAGCGATCGGTCGGACGGACGGACGGCGGTCACCGCGTCGGCGTCGATGTACGGCGAGCCGTTTTGACGTACACGAGAACGAAGAGCTACGCGTTCGGATGGATGGATGGATGGATGAGAGTCGTCGGATCATCGATCGGGTTCGCCGAGAGGGCGGTAAAAGTCGACGATATCGCTGACTTGGCGGTATTCCTCGGTGGATTGCACCCAACGCACGATGGCGTGCCAGTTGATGGGACTGGACGGCGACCTGTTCATCGTCTGCCAGATGCACTCGGCGGCGTCTTCGGGGGCGAAATCGCATCCGACGTCGTAGAGGTACTGTAACACACCGAGGTGTCCATTCTTCGCCGCCACGGCCATGAGATTGTTTTCCTTCTTTTTGGGCGTCTTGTGCTCGGACCAGTTGGCGACGCGGCAACCGGGAACGGCGTCGATCATGAAGCGCACGCAATCGAGCTCGCCGAATTCGGCGGCGCAGTACAGCGTCTCTTCGTCAATGGTACAGTTTCGTTCGTGCAAAAATCGCAACACCTCGACAGCAGATGTGTACACGCCCTCCGCCGTCGTTCGAAGCGGATGCGGCGCGCGCTCGCAGACGCTGAGCGCCGCCTTGGGATCGAGCGGCGCGCCGCGTTCCAGAGCCCACGTCAGCACCTCGATGGGTCGCTTGCTATCTCTGGCGGCGCAGGGCACGACTTCGTGCCACCAGACGTACGGGTTGGAACACTTCGGCGCCATGACCTCGAAGTATTTCCGCATTTCCTCACACTTTTCCACGTCTCCGAGGTCGGTGAAACTGTGCATCGCCGCGTAACAATTCGCCAAGTCTTCGTCGGTGAGCTTCTTCTTCCCGCCGGCGGCGCCGCGTTGTTTCCCTTTCACCTTTTGTTTCCCTACCGCCCCCTTCGCGCCGCCCGCTTTCCTACCCTTCTTTTTCGCCGGCGACGACCGCGACGACGGTCCCGCGCCGCCGCTCGGCGCGAAGACGTCCGGCGCCGTTCGCTTCCTCGTCGGCGTCTCCTTCTCCGGCGCCGCCGGCGCCGCCGCCGGCGACCGCCCGCGCGATTCGGTGTCCGACGACGACGCCGGCGACGCCACCGGTGCCTTCCCGGGTGTCTTTCTACACGCCTTCACCGCCACCATCGGTCGTCCCCGCGGCGCGTTCGCCGCCGGCGGCGTCTTTCGCGCCGCCGGCACCGCCGACGCCAACCGAAATCTCCGCATCGCGTTCGTCTCCTCCGGCGCGTCGCGCGCGCGTCGCACCGCGGGCCCGGACGACGAGGACAGCGCGTCCGCCGCGGTCTCGCGCGGCGACGCGACGGGACGCGCGACCGGCGAGCCGACGTCGCGCCCGCTCCCGCCGGGCGGCGTCGTCGCGAGGTCGCGCTGGTACCTCATCAGCGCCGCGTAGTGCGGTTCCCGCGGGTCGTCCGGCGGACGGGACGGACCGGGCGCGGCGCTCTGGGCCTCCATCGGTCGCGCGTCGCCGTCTCGCGCGTCGTCGCCGTCGTCGTCGTCGTCGTCGCGTTCCGAGAGAGAGTGCGCCATTTCTCTCCGTGTTGGGTGATAAAAAATAATCACATGGTTAGTAACGCACTCTAGTATGTTGTCACCCTCAAAGTTCATAAATATATAATTCATAATGTGAACAACGAGCTCATATAGTATCGAATGTCCGACATTGTAACACGTCGTGCCGAGCCGAGGACAAGAATCAACCACTCGGGACTTCGCGACGCCGACGCGTCGTCATGGCGTCCACGAGCGGGCGAGTCACGAGCGTGTCCGCGGCGAGCGCGTCCGCGATGGACTTTTTGAGGCACACGCGACCGAATTTCCCGGCTGGGTTGGAGGTGCGCGCGCGATGACGCGCGATGGCGCGGCTGGGGAGGGTGCCGAGCGCGCGGGGACGGGGTGGATTATCCGCGCCGCGCGCGCGAACGGCGCGCGGTGGTGGACGAGACGCGCGCGGAGACTGACGTAATGTACACGTTCGTGACGTCGCAGGTGTTGCTGGTGAGCGAGGAGAACGCGCAGAGACAGGCGGCGGTGAAGATGTTGGAGGCGTCGTCGTATAGAGGTGCGCGGAGACGAGCGACGCCGCGACGACGCCGCGACGACGCCGCGATGACCATCGAGACGACGCGATGACGACGACTGGGGATGGTCACTCGGTGTGGTGTGAGAGACGGCGCGAGATGAACGCGGATTGAAGGACTGACGAGGACGCGCGCGGCGGCGACTCTTTCGCGCTCGAGCAGTGACGTTGAACGACTCGTTGACGGCGGTGGCTGACTCGTTCACGTGCGAGCCGTCTCCGAGGAGAGACGTGCTCTTGGTCGAAGCAAAGATATTGCGACAGTGGCTGACGAATAGAGAAAACGATAGCGCCAAGGAAGCGATAAGAGTGATGGCGAAAAAGGCGGCTATCGTCATCTTGCAGGGCGCCACGGAGGAGCCTGAAGAGAAGGAGTTCATCTTGGAGGCGGTCGGCTCTCGGCTCGTCGCGGATGTCATTCGTTACCCACTCGTGAAACAGAATACAGTTAATTTATGGCAGCACGCGGTGCGAAAGATGATTCAGGACAAATCGAACGCGAAGATGTTGGCGACGCTAAAGCGATCGTCGAGCGTGGCGATGAAGCATAACTTTGAGCGTCCGTTTTGCCGCGGGACGCACGGTGACCCTCAGGCCATTGCGGAGGCTCGCTTGCGCTCGCCGACTCCACCGCTGCGTATGCTCAGCGTCGAGGCGATGAACGCGCGTCAGGCACGGTTGCTGCTCGAATCTGAGGCAAAGAAGGCGAATCAAGCCTCGACGCCGAGCGCCGCGAAGGCCAAGCCCAAACCATCGGCTTCCGTCAGGACGAAAGTGAAGCAGATGAAGCGTAAGAGCGAACACTTACCTGGATCGGTCGCCGCCCCGGCGCCGCCCGCGTCGCGGGACAACGCGTCGGCAAAGGGCGCGTTCACCGACGCGTCCATGCCGCTCGGTTTACATCTCGCGTACTCTGATAGCTTCATCAAGCGTCTATCGACGCTCGCTCCCACGGACACCAGCGCGCTCTCCGCGGCCGCTCGACAAGCGTACGCGGACCAAGGAACGTACCCGTGCATGCCGGACGGCGCACCGTTGGGCGAAGACTACGACGCGTTGGATTACGTGCTCAACTCGAACGACTTTTCGCTCGACGACTTGAACAGCTTCTTCAGCGAACCGCTCACGTAACGCGCGCCCCCCCGCCCCCCGCGTACGACAGCGCACCATCGCATCGCTCGCTGTAATGAAGACGCACCTCCTTTCATCTTCCTTCCTTGGCCCCGATTCCGCCTGCACACGTCGGCGACCTTTCGAGCGCAAACGCGAGCGCGCAGACGCGCCGCGCCGCGCCGCCGCGACGCGCGGGCGCGTTCGCTCGCGTTCAAAAGAGGAGGACGGTGCGATGGCTTCAACAGCATCCGACGTTCTCGGACGAGGTCTTCGCGGTGTCACCACACACAA
>Ga0181577_10000083_pt1 | contig 67661 bp, 59 predicted proteins | sample 101ome_21_FD_132468 | JGI IMG/M metagenome (GOLD analysis project Ga0181577, IMG submission 132468) | Coastal salt marsh microbial communities from the Groves Creek Marsh, Skidaway Island, Georgia - 101413BT metaG (megahit assembly) | ecosystem: Environmental > Aquatic > Marine > Intertidal...
AAAAAAGGGACAACATAACGTCATCCCTTTTACAAAGCGGGTGGAAGATCGGTCTCGAACCGACGACCTCCTGAACCACAATCAGGCGCTCTAACCAACTGAGCTACAACCACCGTTTGGAGGGCAAATTTAATATTTTTTTAATTTCATTTAGGGATTCCTTAAAATTTTAGCGTAATAAAAATTAAAGGGCTATGTCAGGATATTGAATTCCAGCATTTTTTCGAACTTCATCCAATAAAAACATAAGATTTTTACTGTCCTGATGTGTCCAATACTCGCTTTCTAATTGCCCTTTTCTCAAACAAGAATTGGTTTCTTCAATTTCATAAGAATAGCCTTTACCCACAAAAGGCAGCTCAACAATAGTCTCTTGCTCTCCTTGTTTTAGAATTGCCCTATTGGTTTCATGCCAGCGAGAGGGTAGGTATATTTCCCCTTTGTCACCACAAATCTTTGCTCCCATTTCCTCATCATGGGTCAAACCGGAATAGAGCACAGCTTGAGCGTTTGGATAGGAAAGAATCATGGAAGTTTGAAGATCAATTTTTTGATTGGAAAGTATGGCAGTAGCTACCAAATTTTGGGGTATTCCTAAACATTGGTAAGCTAAAAAAAGGGGATAAATTCCAATGTCTAATAAAGAGCCCCCCCCCTTCTCAGGGTCTAAAATACGTGAGTCTGCGGGACGGTCCAAGGCATAAAAACTAAAACTGGCGTTAATATATTGAAGAGTTCCAATTTCTCCCTGCTCAATCCATTTCAACACTTGCTTAAATAGGGGATTAAAACGAGTCCACAGGGCCTCCATTAAGAAAACACCTTGCGCTTTAGCTTCAGCCAGCATTTTAGCCACCTCTTGCCCATTCATCGCAAGTGGTTTTTCACACAATACGGCTTTTTTATGACGCAAGGCCATAAGACTCCAATGAGCATGCGAGGGGTGTAAAGTGGCAATATAAACCGCATCCACCTGCTCGTCTTTTAAGAGAGCTTCATAAGAATCGTAAAACCGTTGGGCCTTAAAACGTTTTGCAAACACTTTGGCTTGTCCGTCTCGTTGAGAAGCTACGCCCTGAAGAACACAATGAGGAACCTGCTGCAAATCGGACGCAAATTTTGCCGCAATATTTCCTAAGCCTACAATTCCCCATCTAATAATCTGCATAACGCTATCCAATTAAAGCAGCCAAGTCTGATACTGAAAGAGGTGTTTGACATGTAAAACCCTCTCCTGCTTCTTTAAAAATCAATCGTCCCATATTAGCCGCTCGATAGCTAATACTGTCTAAAAAATTAGCACTGCTAATAGGCGTGGAACGCTCTTGGCTATTGGGATCAAAAAATTGAGAACTATAGGCTTTAATAGCCTTTAGCTTGATCTCCATAAAACCAGAAACATCAACAATGAGATCTGGAATGGTTTCATTCCATTGAATATATTCTAAAATGAGTTTTGGGCGCCAAGGAGCCAAAACCGTATGTGATGCATCTCGTACTTCAATTTTTTCTAAACCACTCAAAAAACTGGCATCCTGCACTAAAGCATTTCCTCTTCCATGATCTATATGACGATCTTTAGGAGTATTACACAATATTATGTCAGGTTGATAGGTTCTGATTTTCTCCATAACTTTCAGTTGATGCGTCTCATCATTAACGAAAAAACCATCGCGAAAATTTAAGTTTTCGCGAATAGAAATTCCCAGAGTGGTAGCCGCTTTTTGGGCTTCTTCTTTTCGGATTTCTGGGGTGCCACGGGTGCCCAGCTCACCTTGAGTTAAATCCACAATGCCCACTGCCTTGCCTTGTGCCAAAGCTTTGGCTAAGGTTGCGGCACAGCCCAGTTCAACATCATCTGGATGAGCGCCAAAAGCTAAAATATCTAGTTTCATTTTTTACTGTTTCTAACCGCTTGAGCTAAGTCTTCTTGTAAGTCTTCGAGGGCTTCAATACCACATGAAAACCGAATGAGTTGGGGCGTAATGCCTTGTGCCAAACGTTCTTCTTCAGTGAGCAGGGCATGCGAGGTCAATCTAGGACTCAAGGCTGTTGATTCTACACCGGCTAAACTCATAGAGGGTTTTATTAATTTTAGGTTTTTAAGAAATTGGGAGGCCGATATCTTGTGGTCTAATTCAAAAGAAAGCATTCCGCCAAAGCCTTTCATTTGTTGAACAGCCAAAGCGTGTTGTGGATGAGAAGCTAAACCCGGATAATACACATGGCTTACCCAAGCTTGTGATTCAAGAAACTGAGCAAGCCCTAATGCATTCGCGTTTTGAGCCCCTACCCGAAGGTATAAGGTTTTAATACTTCGTTCAAGCAACCAAACTGTTGCATCACTTAAGCTCCCTCCTAAATTCTTGGCCACTTCAAATATTCGCTCGACAGAAGCCTTGTTGCCTACAACCGCTCCTGCACAAATATCACTATGCCCGCCTAAATATTTGGTGGCACTGTGCAACACCAAATCAATACCCAGTGCTATCGGGTTTTGATTCACCGGACTGGCAAACGTATTGTCAATCATAGTCCACAAACCTTCTTGCTTGGCCCACTTGGCCAATTGAGCTAAATCAATAAGTTTTAATGTAGGATTACTGGGCGTTTCCACATAAATACCTTGCGTATTGGGACGTTTTGCTTCCTTAAAATGGGCTACTGAAAGACCTTCTGTAAAAGAATATTCTATGTGCAATTTGGACAACTCCTTTTTGATAAAATTACGGGTGCCGCCATAGAGGTCATTTTGAAAAATGACATGATCCCCAGGTTTTAAATGAGACAATAAAGTGGTCGAAATGGCAGCCATTCCGGAGCCAAATATAAGTCCCGTTTCTGCCCCCTCAAGAGCTGCAATTTTTTGACAAAGTCCTCTTTGATTGGGGGTATTGAAATAGCGTGGATATTGGTTTATTTCAACCTCCTCAAAAGCATATGAAGTGGCCATGTAGAGGGGCGAAATAGAGCCTTTATTTACACTATCTTCCAAATTCCCCGCATGCACACATGTTGTTTTGAAGTGTGGTTTTTCCATGCTTAATTTTCTATCCAAGCAATAATTTCAGGATCGTCAGGACTTGTTCTTGGACTGATTACTTTTGCTAAGCCACCTTGTGCATCAATCAAATATTTTTGAAAATTCCAAGATACTTTAGAATCAATTTTTCCATTTTTTTTAGCTTGGGTCAAAAACTGATAGAGAGGATGCATATCTGACCCTTTGACCGATATTTTGGCCATCATAGGAAAACTAACCCCGTAGTTTTGCTCACAAAAAGCAGCAATTTCTTTATTCGTGCCAGGTTCTTGGCTTAAAAAATTATTAGCCGGAAAGCCTATGATTATAAAATCATCACCGCCATATTTTTCATAGAGGGCTTGTAGTTCTTTATATTGAGGGGTTAAACCACACTTTGAAGCGGTATTGACAATCATCACTTTTTTACCTTTCAAAGCACTTAGATCAAATTGCTCTCCTTCAATATTTTCAACTTTAAATTGATAAATAGTTTGTTCAGCGGGAATTTGAGATTGTGCCATCATAAAAAAAATGTTGGTTATTAAAACAAGGGTAAGCCATTTTTTCATTTTCTTTTTTTTTTCAAATTTCGCCCTTTTTTTTGGGATAAAAAAGCGTCATACCACTTCTGCCGAAAGACCGGCGTCAAGCAGAAGGGAACAACGAGGAATCAAGTCTTCTAAACGTCCTGTTTTAACCGCGCATTTTCCCGAATAATGAACAATATAGGCACATTGTTCTGCTTGTTCAAAAGTGTGCTCACAAACCTGAACCAAAGTCTCTATTACATGCTGAAATGTGTTGACATCATCATTGAATAAAATAATTTGATGTTCTTTCTCTACCGCTGTTTCAACCTCCAATTCCGGTGCCGGATCTTCTTTGGGATTGGTGTTCGCTATTTGGTAAAATCTATGGCAGCCCATTGTTCATTTTCTTTTGTTGACGCTAATTCAAATCCCAGCGACTCTGCTTTTTCGGATATGTTACTAATCTCAGACACAAAAAAACCAGAGAGAATTAAGTGGCCTTTGGGTTTTAAGCAAAAGTAATAGTCCGCCAACTGACTTAAAATTACATTTTTATTGATATTGGCAAAAATAAAATCATAGGAATTTTCCTGTTGAGGAGGAACTTCATCTTGCCAAAATTGAATATTTTTTTGGCCATTACGCAAGGCATTTTCTTGACTGTTAGACACACAATTAGCATCGTGGTCTATGCCATGAACCTCGAGCGCCTCACGCTTGGCAGCCAAAATGGCTAAAATACCTGTGCCACAGCCCATATCAAGCACGGTGCTGTCTTTCACATTGAGGTCCAAGCCGTAGTTGAGCATCATTTGAGTGGTTTGGTGATGTCCTGTTCCAAAACTCATTCTGGGGGTAATAACCAATTCTAGCGGTGCCTCACTAGGGGGGTGGAAATCGGCTCGAACCACACAACGATCGTCAATGTATAGAGGCGAAAATTCTGACTCCCAACGGGCATTCCAATTTTCAGCAGGAATGTTTTTTTGGGTATATGTTATGCGAACCTCCGCATGGTCCAAAAGATGTAAATCATCCAACAGATTTTCATGCCAAAGGCTTTCGGGAATAAAGGCGTTTAATCCCGTTGCCGTAAACTCAAAACTTTCAAAAGGCAAAACCGTTAGTTCGGCCAATAGAATTTCTGCCCAAGGTTCAACGGGAACCACATTAAAATAAAGGGCAATGTAGTTTTGTGTCATTTAGAGGGCGTTGACAATAGCCTTAAAATCAGCAGCCTTTAAAGAAGCACCTCCAATGAGCCCACCATCAACATCTGGCTTAGAAAAAATTTCTTTAGCGTTATCGGGTTTTACACTCCCACCATAGAGAATAGAGGTGTTTTCGGCTACAGAATCACCATATTGTTCTTGCAATAAATTTCGGATAAAGTGATGCATTTCTTGAGCCTGTTCAGGAGATGCCGTTTCGCCTGTGCCAATGGCCCAAACCGGTTCATAAGCCAAAATGATTTTATCCCATTGTTCTTCTCCTTGAGCAAACAAGGCTTTTCTTAGTTGTTCTTCTACTACTTCAAAATGTTTCCCTTCTTGACGCTCTTGTAGTTGTTCACCAAAACAAAATATGACTTCAAACCCTTGATCGAGGGCGGAGTTTACCTTTTCAGCGAGCAGTTCATTTGTTTCTGCAAAATAAGTACGGCGCTCTGAATGGCCTAAAATAACAGTGTGTACTCCTATACTTTTTAACATACTGCCGGCTACTTCTCCTGTATAGGCGCCCGACGCTGCGGCGTGCATATTTTGCGCGGCTACGGTAAGGGTCGAATCTTTTAAATGGGCAACACTTTGCGCCAAATGCACAAAGGGTGGTGCCACCATTACACGACTTCCAACGGGAGAACTAAGGTCTTCTAGCGCTGTTAAAAGGGCTGCTGTAGCCTCTTGATCGTTATTCATTTTCCAATTTCCTGCAACAATTTGATTTCTCATAGTTTACTATAGTTTTACTTGTGGGTCGAGATAGACATAGAGCATATCGACCACAATATTAATAATTATAAAAAAAAAGGCAATAATAAGCACCGCTCCCATAATCACCGGGATATCTAAGGTGTTTAAAGCCATAACAATTTCTTTGCCCAAACCTCTCCAACCAAAAATATATTCTACAAAAATGGCACCAGCTAAGAGTGAGGCAAACCAACCTGATATTGCCGTCACCACTGGGTTTAAGGCATTTTTTAAGGCGTGTTTATAGATGATTTGATAGCGCGATAGCCCTTTGGCTCGTGCCGTTCTGATGTAGTCTTGTTCCATAACCTCTAGCAAACTATTCCGCATCAATTGAGTAATTACGGCTAGAGGCCGTATACCTAAAACCAATGCCGGAAGTACCAAGTTTTTTAGTTCTAAGTGATTGGTTTCTCCATAGTCATCTAATTCATATAAACTTCCGGTCATGTTCAATCCAGTAAATTCATGCCAAACTAATCCAAATAGCCAGGAGGCAATAATGGCACTGAAGAAGGAGGGCAAACTCATGCCTAGGGTGCTCACTCCTTGTAAAAAAGTATCGAGAAAACGCCCCTTTTGCAACATAGCCACAATTCCTAAAAGGATACCTAAAAACACAGCAATACTCATGGCAGCTACCGCCAATACAAAAGTATTGGGTAGGGTTTCGGCAATGATTTCGGCAACAGGCTTTCCCCTCTTCTGATATGAGGTTCTCAAATAGGGCCATTTGACAACAAGCTGCCAGGCTTTAGTTTCAACTAATACGAACCCACCATATTTATTTTTATCATAGTGTGAAAAGGAAGCTGGATTTTGGCTGTGTATGGAAAAAGGGGAAAGATCATTGAGGAAAAAGAGATATTGCTTTTCAACAGCTAAATCAAATCCATATTTTTTTTGAATAATGCGTTGTTGTTCTTGATTTTGATTTTGTCCCAACATCATTTGAGAAGGGTCGCCAGGCAACACGCTAAAAAGAAAAAAGACGATAGTGACAACACCCAATAGGGTTAATCCCATTTGAAGAAGTTTATGGCTCAAAAAACGAACCATTATTGTGCTTGGCTGTTTAAATGAATCAAAGCAAAAATGGCATAATTGATCATATCTAAGTAGTTGGCATCAATTCCTTCACTCACAATTGTTTTGCCTTGATTGTCTTCTATTTGTTTAACCCGTAAGAGTTTTTGCAAGATCAGATCCGTAAGAGAACTCACCCGCATATCGCGCCAAGCTTCTCCATAATCGTGATTTTTAGCTTCCATCAGGGTTTTAGCTTGTTCAAACTGTTTGTCATATTCACCAAGGGCTTGTTCAGGCGAAAAATCAGGCTGCTCTACCACACCGTTTTCCAATTGAATTAAGGCCATGATGGAATAGTTGATGATGCCAATAAATTCAGACTCCTGCCCTTCTTCAACCCGTTGTTCCGACAATTCTTGGAGCCCTCGAATGCGTTGCGCCTTGATAAATATTTGATCGGTTAAGGAGGGCAAGCGAAGAATGCGCCAAGCAGCTCCATAATCCTGCATTTTTTTTTCAAATAAATCACGACAGCTTTGTCGAATCAAATTATATTCTTGCTGTGTAGCTTTCAATACCCTTATTTTTGGAGTAAATTTCGAATATATTTTTGGGTTCAAAAAAATAAAAACCAAAAGTTATTAAAAGATGTTTGAAAAATCGATTCAAATTAAGGGCGCCTTGCAGCATTTTGACACTCCTAAAATTATGGGGATTTTAAATATAACCCCTGATTCATTTTATGATGGCGGGCAGTTTCAAGAGCCTTTGGCAGCTGCGCAACAAGTGGAAAAAATGTTGCAAGAGGGTGCTGCTTATATTGATATAGGGGCCATGAGTTCCCGCCCGGGGAGTGACATACTAAATCCAGATGAAGAATTGAAACGCTTGCTGCCGGTGTTAGACTACCTGCTTAAACAATTTCCTACAGCTTGCTTTTCAGTGGATACTTTGCACAGTAAAGTTGCAGAGGTTGTTCTAGCCAAAGGAGTGACTCTGATTAATGATATTTCAGCAGGCCAAGCAGATCCCAATATGATGGCTGTGGTGAGTCGCTACAAAGCTACTTATGTGATGATGCACATGCAAGGTTTACCACAAAATATGCAAGACCACCCGAGCTATGAGAACCCCGTGCAAGAACTGTTGCACTTTTTTTCTGGCAAAATTGAGCAAGCTAAGGAGGCAGGTATTGATAATATCATCATTGATCCGGGTTTTGGTTTTGGCAAAACAATAGCGCATAATTATGAAATCTTAAAACAGTTAAAAGCCTTTCAAACGTTTAATCTTCCACTATTAGTGGGCATTTCAAGAAAATCGATGATCTATAAACCCTTAGGGCTCTCCCCCGAAGAAGCCCTCAACGGCACCTCCGTCTTACACACCAAAGCTCTACTCGAAGGAGCCCAAATATTACGAGTGCACGATGTGAAAGCCGCTAAAGAATGTATCGATTTGGTAGCCCTAATGCAATAGATTTTTTAATTTTACCAAAAGCAGCTATTTGAATACACTAGATTTTCTTGACCTTTCGTTTGTTGACGTCTTTGACATCTTGCTTGTGGCTCTTTTGCTATTCTCCCTCTATAAGCTGGTTCGAGGCACCGTTGCGATCAATATTTTTATCGGGATTGTAATCATTTATGTGATCTGGAAGCTCACGGCAGCCCTAAAGATGGATATGTTGAGTAGCATTTTAGGCAATTTTATCAGTGTTGGTTTTTTTGCCCTTATTGTTGTTTTTCAACAAGAGATCAGAAAGTTTCTGCTCCTCATTGGTTCAACCAATTTTACCAATCGTAAACGTGTAGTGCGTTTTTTCGATTTTTTAAAGCAAACCCAAAGCAGCGGTTCTTTGCAACTCAAAACCCTTGTAGCCGAGTGCATGCAAATGGCCAAAAGCAAAACAGGAGCCCTCATTGTGCTGGAACAAAACAACAACCTCGATTTTTTGATTATGAGTGACAATGAAGTGCAGCTTAGTTTAGCGCCTCAAATGCTAGAAACGCTCTTCTTTAAAAATGGACCCATGCATGATGGTGCCATCATCTTAAGACAAAATAATATTATTGCTACCCGTGTAGTGCTGCCCGTTTCCCAAGAAAAACTCCCTAAAAAATACGGCCTTAGACACCGCGCAGGACTAGGGCTTTCAGAAAAAACAGATGCGCTTGTGTTGGTGATTTCAGAACAAAGAGGAAGCATTAGCTACATAAAAGATGGTAATCTCCAAGATATTGAATCAGCAGAAGAATTAAGTGCGCAACTCAGAGCAGATTTAAATCTGTAACCTATACAGCTGATTCTGCTGCAAATTGAATTTCATAAAGCTTGGCATAGTGCCCTTGCGAAAGTTGCATGAGTTCTTCGTGGGTTCCCATTTCAACTATTTGTCCTTGTTCCATCACAATAATGCGATCTGCATTTCGAACCGTGGCCAAACGATGGGCAATAATGATAGATGTTTTGCCTTTTGTTAAAACGGCTGTTGCCTTTTGAATGAGCTCTTCTGAATAAGTGTCTATAGAAGAAGTAGCTTCATCCAATACCAAAATGTTGGGTTGGGTAATATAGGCCCTCAAAAAAGCAATGAGTTGACGCTGACCAGCTGAAAGCAACACCCCTCTTTCTTTTACATTATAGTGGTATTTTCCTGGTAGGGATTCAATAAAATCATGCACCCCAATTTCTTTAGCGGCTTTAACAACCTCTTCTTCACTAATGCTATCGTCAAAAAGAATAATGTTGTTGTAGAGCGAATCGGCAAACAAAAAAACATCTTGCAAAACAATGGCCACCTCTTCACGGAGGCTTTGCAATTTAAAGTCTTTAATGGAAGTGCCGTCTATGGTAATTTTACCTTGATCAAAATCATAAAAACGTGACAAGAGGTTGATAATGGTAGATTTTCCAGCTCCTGTTGCACCAACTATGGCTACCGTTTCACCTTTGTTAATTTGGAATGAAATGCCTTTTAACACCTCTTCATCGGGGATATAGGAAAAATGAACCTGATCAAAAATAATATCACCTTTTAGGTTTTTAGCCGATTTTTTGCCCTTGTCTTCAATGCTACTGGAAGTGGCTAAGAGGGCAAAAATACGTTCCACCGCAACCATTCCCATTTGCAGCGTATTGAATTTGTCTGCTATTTGACGTAGGGGTCTAAAAAGCATTTGAGACATTTGAATAAAAAGAAAAATGGTTCCCAACGAAATACTCCCACTGCCAATAGCATTATAGCCCCCATACCAAACCAAAAGTCCTATGGTGATGGAAGAAACAATTTCTGCAACCGGAAAAAAGATGGAATTGAACCAAACCGTTTTTAACCAAGCCTTTTTGTGCTTTTCATTAATGGCAACAAAATTTTCATATTCCATTTGTTCACGGTGAAATATTTGAACGATTTTCATACCACTAATACGCTCTTGCACAAATGTATTGAGGTTGGCCACTTGTAAGCGCACTTCTTCAAAGGCTTTTTTCATGGCTTTTTGAAAAAGTCGAGTAGCATAAATGATTACTGGAAAAATAGAAAATACGATGAGTGACAAACGCCAATCCACTGCTAACATCACTACTATAACCACCGCCATTTTTAAAAAGTCGGCAATAATCATAAAGAGCCCTTGTGAGAAAATGCTGGCAATGGTCTCAATATCATTAACCGAACGGGTGACCAATCTTCCTACGGCTGTGGTATCAAAATAGGCCATTTTAAATTGGATGATTTTTTGAAACAAATCTACCCGCAAATCTTTCACCACTTTTTGTCCTAACCAGTTGGCATAGAACACAAAGAGAAATTGAAATAGAACTTCCATAAAAAGGGCAGCAAACATATAGAGTGTCATACGGAACGTACCCTCAAAATCACGCAATTGAATGTGATCGTCAACTGTAATTTTAAGCAAATAGGGCGTTAAATTGGAAAAGAGTGATAATAAAATTGCCGCCGAAAAAACAAAATAGTAGGTCTTTTTATAGGGCTTCACATAATACAATAAGGACCTAAAAAGCTTAAAATCAAAAAAGGTTGCGGTTTTACTCATGTAGATAAACACTTTTTGGATATTCCACCTGAGTTAAAAAAAGTCCCTGTGCCGGAACAGAATAGCCTGCCAGGGAACGGTTTTTAGAACGGATAATATGATGCAAATCTTCTATCGTTTTCTTTTTCAAACCAATTTCTATTAGAGTGCCTACAATGGCTCTTACCATGTTGCGCAAAAATCGGTTGGCTTTGATGGTAAAGATATAACCGTTTTTGGTTTTCTCCCATTTTGCATAACTGATCTTACATAAAAAGGTTTTAACATCTGTATTGGATTTGGAAAAACACTCAAAATCTTCATAGCCGAGCAACACCTCAGCCGCTTTATTCATCTGTTCAAAATCCAAGGCTTGATGAAGGCCATATTGCATATCATTCCCAAAAGGAGTTTTTTGAGTTTGGACGTGATATTGATAAGTTCTAGACAAGGCATCAAAACGGGCATGTGCATCTGGTTTGACAGCTTGCACCGAATGAAGAGCAATATCTTTTGGAAGAAATTGATTGAGCCTATAGACCCATTGCGCCGCATCGTCAATGGGGTTGTCTACGTCAAAATGCGCAACCATTTGTTGGGCATGCACACCCGTATCGGTTCTTCCGGCTGCTACCAAAGGGGAAGGAGATTTTAAAAGAATTTCAAAAGCATCTTCTAGCACCTCTTGCACAGACACTGCATTGGGCTGTCTTTGCCATCCGTGGTAGTGGGTGCCAGCATAAGAAAAATCTATAAAATAGCGCACTTGGTTTTTATTTTACTGCGCAAAGATATGGGTTTTAGAAAGCTCTAGAAGAAAATGAATCGATTGGTTAAAAAACCTATTTTGAATTGACAAGCCCATTAGACTCTGCTTGAGCTTGATACTTTTTTAATAAACGTAAGACTTCTTCAACTTCCTTTTTTTTGTAGGATTTAAATACTTCTGTTTTCAAAGCCCCTCTTTTTACCTGTATCAATGTTCCAGCCTCTTTATAATTTACTACTGCCGTTAGAACCAAAAAAATCACTGAAATGAGGGTGTAAATAGATCCGTCGCTAACTAAAAAATGGAATATTACAATTTCCAATAGAAGCACCGCCAAACAGCAAAAAATATAATATATCCTTTTTCTCTTTAGGCATATGATTTGCTCAATTTCATGATAATAAATTGTTTTGGGAATATGATCCGGTTGGAATTGAAATTGGATCGTGTCTTCATAAAAAGAAATAACACTCTTTTGCTTTCCGGAGCATATATTGATGTTTGATTTTAAGTAATGGGGCGGTATTCATGAATTGATTACATTTGGGAGACCTTTCAAAGATACACATTTTGAAAAAAATTCTTTTGCTATCGGACACCCACGGCTGTCTGGACGAAAAAATCCTAAATCATGTAGAACAAGCCGATGAAGTTTGGCATGCGGGCGATATAGGAAAAATGAGTGTGCTGGATAAATTGGCAAAAATGAAACCCCTACGTGCCGTATATGGCAATATAGATTCGCACAGCATACGCCAAGAAGCCCCCGAATATTTGTGTTTTAATTGCGAAGGACTCAAGGTGCTAATGTTGCATATAGGCGGTTCTCCTGGCCGCTATGTGCCACGCGCTAAAGCATTAATCACGGAACATCAACCCAAGCTTTTTGTTTGTGGTCATTCACATATTTTAAAAGTTATTCAAGACCCTAAATACGGTCATTTACATATGAATCCCGGTGCTGTAGGCATTTCGGGTTTTCATAAAATACGCACCCTCTTGCGTTTTCAACTAGAGGACGGCAAAATCAACCATTTAGAAGCTATTGAATTGGGTTTGCGTGGAGCCCTATCGAATGCGGTCAACGGAGCGGACTAGTGCCTCGTCTTTTAAGATGCCCCGACGAGCAAGAAGAAGTAAAATAAAATGAATGCCACTGAGCACCACTACTAAAATAGATTCACCATTCCCACCTGGTTGCATAAGTGAAGGGAGATAAAAACCAATTTGAACCACTTGCACCATGAGCAATAGAACACATAAACGGGCTTGGATTGGCCTTTTTTTAAACCACAACAAACACACTAAGGACAATACAGGGGTTAGCACAAAACCATAATAGGCTGCAAAAAGAGTGTCGGTTTGAACGGGTGTAAGTGCAAAAAACAAATAAGCTGAAAAAATGAACAGTAATAATAAATATAGGGACTGAAGGCGTTGAATCATGGGTGTTTTTTTACAAAATTAAGTTTTTTTTAAAATTGCTTTTTTTTAACATAAAATTTGTAATATTGCTTCATACTTCTGACACGACAGAGACCAATTTATACCATCCCTTTTCAATTTTTTTCACTTTTATTAATTCTATATGTACGAAATAGCGACGCTTAAGACTAAAAAGCTTCCTGAATTGCAAGAAATTGCCAAAACAATTGGCGTAAAGCGCATTACTGGGCTTAAAAAAATGGATTTGATTTATCAAATTATTGATTTTATCGCTTCAAATCCAGATTCTATTCCTTCTAAAAAAGAAGACCAAAAAGAAGCACAAGAAGAAAAGACCCCTAAAATCAAGCCGCTTCAACCGGTCAAGAAAAACAATGCGCCTTTAGCTAAGGAAAAAAAGGAAAATTTCACACCGGAGAGTCGTCCCAACGGCCACAATAATCAAAACAACAACAACAACCCCAACAACAACGGAAAAAATAAAAACAAAAAATTTAAAGGAGAGGTCAACCATAACAAAGACCACCGCAATCGCTACAGAGAGCCCGATTTTGAATTTGATGGTATTGTAACTACCGAAGGGGTGTTAGAAATTATGTCTGAGGGCTATGGCTTTTTGCGTTCTTCTGACTATAACTATCTATCCTCTCCAGACGATGTCTATGTATCGCAATCGCAAATTCGTCTCTTTGGATTAAAAACAGGGGATACAGTATTGGGCACAGTGCGACCCCCTAAAGAAGGTGAAAAATATTTCCCACTTATCAAAGTGGATTTCATCAACGGATTAGAACCCAAATTGGTACGAGATCGGGTTTCTTTTGAACATCTAACCCCTCTTTTCCCTCAAGAAAAATTCAATTTAGCTGATAAAAACAGTACCATTTCTACTCGTATTATGGATTTGTTTTCACCCATCGGAAAAGGGCAACGCGGCATGATTGTATCACAACCCAAAACTGGGAAAACCATGCTCCTTAAAGATATTGCCAATGCCATTTCTGCGAATCATCCGGAGGTCTATCAATTGATTTTATTGATTGATGAGCGTCCTGAGGAGGTTACCGATATGCAACGCAACGTAGACGGAGAAGTGGTTGCTTCTACCTTTGATGAGCCTGCTGACCGACACGTTAAAGTTGCTAACATAGTGCTTGAAAAAGCCAAACGTTTGGTAGAATGTGGACATGATGTTGTGATTTTATTAGATTCTATTACGCGTTTAGCACGAGCCTATAATACAGTTCAACCCGCTTCTGGAAAGATTTTGAGTGGTGGTGTAGACGCCAATGCGCTTCACAAACCCAAACGTTTCTTTGGAGCCGCCCGAAATATTGAACGCGGGGGATCTCTTTCTATCATTGCCACAGCCTTAACCGAAACCGGTTCTAAAATGGACGAGGTTATTTTTGAAGAATTTAAAGGAACCGGTAACATGGAATTGCAGTTGGATAGAAGAATTGCCAACCGCCGAATTTTCCCTGCCATCGATTTGATTTCTTCCAGCACACGTAGAGATGATTTACTCTTGGATGAAAATACCATTCAACGTATGTGGATTATGCGTAAATATCTAGCTGATATGAATCCGGTGGAGGCCATGGAATTTATTAATGATCGTTTTAAACGCACACAAAGCAACGAAGAGTTTTTGATTTCTATGAATCAATAGAGCACTCCCCACCCGTTGGCTAATTCAGTTTAGCCTCCATCATTTGCTTTAGAGAATGCACAACTTCCGGATATTGATCGGCTACATTTTTAGTTTCCTTTGCTGCTGTTCTATGGTCATATAGTTCCACATAACCGTCTTTATGCAAGACCATTCTGTGGGTGGTGGTTCTAAGGGTTGTAGCATCGTTTTTATAAGCTATGACAGGATGTCCTTCTTGTTGCGGTTCTTCTAATATATATTGAAGAGAGGTTCCTTGTGCAAACTCAGGCTTTTTAAGTCCCGCTAAATCACAAAGGGTAGGAAATAAATCTAGTGTTTCTACCAAAGCGGAAGAGCTCACCCCTTGCTGTTGCATTTGGGGGGTGTGAATAATTAAAGGGGAGCGCAATGCTTCTTCGAACAAGCTGTGTTTGCCCCAAATTCCGTGCTCTCCCAAGTGCCAACCATGATCTCCCCAAAGCACAACAATTGTATTTTGGTCGGCTCCACTTTCTTTGAGTGCTTGAAGCACTTTTCCAACCTGGGCATCGGCATAACTCACCGCCGCTGCATAGTGTCGGCGCACTTCTTCGGCAAAAGCGGCATCTTGGTTGGGGTCTTTTCCCCAACGATTGTATTTCATAAATTCTCCTGAAGGGTGCCAAGTCATTTTCTCTGTGGGCTTAGCGGGATGTTCAATAGCAGGAAGTGATCTGCCTTCATAAAGATCGTAATAGGATTTTGGTGCTCCAAAAGGCAAATGTGGCTTTAGGATACCAACAGCAAGAAAAAAAGGCTGCTCTTGAGCGGCCAGTTGATTTAGTTGTTCTACGGCAGTGGCAGCTATCAATCCGTCTGGATAAAGAAAATCATCCCCTTCTGCATGTTGAAAAATGTCCATTTCTTCTGCCTTATGGCGAATTTCTCCCTTGGCCAAACCGTGCATAGCCCCTCGGGGATGTTCCCATGCTCCTACAGGCATCAGATGCTTGTCCCAAGCCTGAGGCAGTTCCACCTGAAGACTGTCATTCCAATCGGCTCCTCCCCGCCCCCCGGGGTGATGAGACACTTTCCCCACCGAAACTGTGGTATAACCCTGGGTCTTGAACCACTCTGGCATAGTGGGGGTTACGGTTTCTTTTCCCGCTCTTATTTTTTGGGCTCTTAAAAACAAGGCATCATTGCCGGGAGGCCCATAACGTCCGCTAAGTAGCGTGAAACGTGACGGACCACAACTGGGGGCATTAACAAAATGTCGCTCAAAACGAACACCTGTTGCTGCCAATTGATCTATATGGGGTGAATGGATATAATCGACTCCAAAAGACTTTAATTCGGGTCGTAGATCATCAATGCAAAGCAATAAAATGTTCGGTTTCTGTGGCTTGGGGGTAGACTGGCAAGCCAGTATCAGTAAACCACTTATAATGAAGAGAGAAAGGATCTTTCTATGTGTCATGCTACAAAGCTATTTAGAGTTTGTTTAGCTAAAAATAACGATTTTATTGAGATCCATAGACGATTCTTTTACTCCTTAGTGGAAAGTATAGTAGCGTTCTATAAACATTAATATCGTTACCTCTAAATACCATGAAAGCTTTCGCAAAAGAGAGTAACAGTTCCGAAAGTGAGAGTCACAGAAAAGGAAAGGAGGATCACGTACTTTCTTTTGAGGGCAAACTTGGCTTTACTAAATTGTTACAGTCTAGATAGGTCGGCTCGCTGCTCTCTATAGTTCACAAGGAAGAACAAATTGTGTTGGCACTACATTTACGAATAAAAAAGTAGGGCCATAAAAAAAAGCTTCCTTAGGGAAGCCTTTTGAATTCGGTGCTAAAATCTTTAAAGCGCACTCACGTGCTTTGCTAATTTAGATTTTAGGTTGGCGGCTTTATTAGCGTGAATAATATTCTTTTTAGAAAGCTTATCAATCAAAGACACCACATCTGGAAAAGCTTTTTGCGCTTCTTTCTTATTGGTCATGTCACGTAACTTACGGATGGCATTACGCGCCGTTTTGTGTTGAAAACGATTGCGTAAACGCTTTTTGTTGTTTGATCGAATGCGCTTTAACGCAGATTTATGATTTGCCATATACTTTAACTATTATATTGTAGCCCGTAGGGGAATCGAACCCCTCTTTCCAGGATGAAAACCTGGCGTCCTAACCGATAGACGAACGGGCCATAAATTTTCGTGCGCAAATGTAAGTTTAAATATATTATTATACAACCAAAATCTGTTCGCAAATTAGAAACCACTCTTTTAGCTTTAAAAAGTCTTGGTCTTACTGAGGATTTAATAGGCTTTGGCAAACAAAACGCGTTGGGTTGAAGGCTTGCCAGAATAGATGCACTGACCCGATTCTTTTGGTTGATCTAAAGGAATACAGCGAATAGTGGCCTTGGTTTCCTTTTTAATTTTTTCTTCGGTTTCAGGAGTACCGTCCCAATGTGCTGCAATAAAACCTCCTTTGTCGTTTAAAACACTTTTAAAGGTTTCATAATCATTGACTGTAGTGATGCGGTCGTCTCGCATTTTTTTCGCTTTTTCAAACAAATCGGTTTGCATTTCTGGAAGCGTAAGGCGCACCCATTCCACCACTTTGTCTAAAGGCATAAAACTTTTCTCTAAGGTATCTCTTCGGGCAATTTCAACCGTTCCTTTTTCAAGGTCTTTGGGTCCAATAGCAATGCGCACCGGCACACCTTTGAGTTCATAGTCGTTAAATTTAAACCCAGGTGTAAGGTTTTCTCTATTGTCAAATTTCACACGAATGTTATGGGCCCTTAATTCCTTTTGCAATTGCTCAGCCACTTCAGCAATGGCATGTTGCTGTTCTTCGGTCTTAAAGATAGGCACAATAATCACTTGAATAGGTGCTAAGTTAGGAGGTAGCACAAGGCCATTATCGTCTCCATGCGTCATGATAAGGGCTCCCATCAATCGGGTGGAAACGCCCCAAGAGGTGGCCCATACATATTCATTTTTACCTTCTTTTGTGGCAAATTTTACATCAAATGCTTTGGCAAAATTTTGACCTAAAAAATGAGAAGTTCCGGCTTGTAGGGCTTTGCCATCACTCATCAGTGCTTCAATACAATAGGTTTCTACAGCACCGGCAAAGCGTTCACTTTCAGTCTTAATTCCCTGAATTACCGGAATGGCCATATAGTCTTCTACAAATTGTGCATAGAGGGCATTGATGGTTTTGGTTTCAGCTAAAGCTTCTTCTTTGGTGGCATGCGCAGTGTGCCCTTCTTGCCATAAGAATTCGGCAGTGCGCAAAAACAAACGGGTTCGCATTTCCCAACGCACCACATTGGCCCATTGGTTGAGCAAAATGGGCAAATCCCGATAGGATTGAATCCAGTTTTTATAGGTGTTCCAAATTATAGCCTCACTAGTGGGGCGCACCACAAGTTCTTCTTCTAGCTTGGCATTTGGATCCACCATAAGTTTACCGGGTTTGTCAGGATCATTCTTCAATCTATAGTGCGTCACTATGGCACATTCTTTGGCAAATCCTTCGGCATTTTTTTCTTCTGCCTCAAACAAATGTTTAGGCACAAACAAAGGGAAGTAGGCGTTTTCATGCCCGGTTTCCTTGAACATTTGGTCAAGTTGGGCTTGCATTTTTTCCCAGATGGAATAGCCATAAGGCTTAATCACCATACAGCCACGAACGGCTGCATTTTCTGCTAAATCGGCTTTAACCACCAATTCGTTATACCATTTTGAATAATCTTCGCTTTGTGTTGTAAGTTTTTTGGCCATTATTTTTTTGGCATAGATTTTGCCCTTATCTTGTTAAAACATGAATCTTGGATGCAAAACTAAACTTTTTAGCAAACAAATTCGCAAAACGACGTATTATGAAAACACCAAAAATTAAATTTTTCTTTAGCGCTTCAACCCTATTTGTTTTTGGATTACTGCTTGTGAATTGTGCAGGTTTTCAAAATGCGAGCTACTATCCAAGTGATGGCATTTATGGCGATCAAGTAGTGGTCGTTAAAAAAACAGAAAACACCAACGGTAAATACTACAAACAATATTTTCAGAATCTCGATGATGAATATAGCTCCCTTCCCAATGATGCGGTCTATTTTACTGATCCCGATGCGTATGCCACCCCAATAGATCAAACTAGTGCGCAGGCTCAACAAATACCTTGGGGGGGACAAACCACTTCTACCGATGTATATATTTTCAACAACAGACCCGCTTTTGGTTTTGGCTTCAATAATTTTGGTTGGGGCTTTAATGCCTTTAACTATGGGATCGATCCTTTTTTCTATGGCTACAATCCCTATAATGGTTTTGGGTTTAGAAACCGTTTTTATAGCCCTTGGTGGAATGGCTATCAACCGTTTTTCAATCCGTTCTACAGTCCCTTTTATAGTCCTTTTTATTATGGCTATGCCGGACTGCATTATCGCCCCCCTTTTTACGGAAATTATTACAACAACCGCTTCTACAGAAATACGAAAAGAAAAGGCTACAATACTCCCTACGCCGGTTTGAGTAACAGCCGCCGGGGAGAAAAAACATATCGCAATAGCCGCAATAGCGAGAACCGAAACCAACGGGCGCAAAACACGCGCCAAAAGTCGAATGAATTTGCTACTCGTGCTGCTATTAATCGCTTGAATATTGGAAGAAGTGCCCTATATTTAAATGGAGTGCCCTATATAGCCCAAGGAACACAAGCCACCCTTAATTCACGTGGAGCGGCAAGAGGGAACGCAAACCAAGGGATTGTAAATGGTCGTAACCTTCAACAGTATGGCGTGACCACCAAACAACAAACGCCAAGAACCAATACAGAAGGAAGACGTTTTTCTCAATCGAGATATACTAATTCTGATGCCTTTAAAAGCATGCGTACTACAACGAGAAACACGCCCACTCAGCGGCAAAATTACAACTATAGCCCACAACCAAGCCGCTCAAACTATTCCAATAGCACAAATCGCAATAGCAGCTATCGTTCTAGTGCACCTTCGCGTGGAACAAGTTCCTATCGAGGCTCCTCCTCTGTGAGTAGGGGAAGATCTTCTGGAAGGAGGAATTAAATTCGGTCAATTCTTGTATTCATTCTAAATTCTAAACAATGAGATCCTACACCCTAGCCCTTATTGCTACATTTGTAGCACCCTTTTGCATGAGTCAATCCGTTAATGAAGTGTTAGGACACACGCTTCCTCAACTAAACGGTTCGGCCCGCTACAGTGCCATGGCAGGGGCTTTTGGAGCCTTGGGAGGCGATCTGACCGCTGTTAGTCAAAATCCTGCTGCTGGAGCCGTATTCTTACATTCAGAGGTAGGCCTTACTGGCGGCTTTTATGAAGCGCAAACCAAAACCAACTACTTTGGCAGTAGACTTCAACAAGAGAATTCCAATTTCAACATCAATCAATTTGGGCTTAATTTGGTATTTAACAACTCTCAAGAAGACTCCGACTGGAAAAGGGTCAATGTTGGATTTAATATGCATACCCAAACCCAATTTTCTAATCAATATAATGCCCAAGGCTATAACAGTCGAAATGGATTAGATGCTTATTTTCTCTATTATGCAGATGGTATTCCCCTTAGTGAAATTGAATTGTATGACAATGAAACTATAACCGATGCCTATCAAGAATTGGGAGAAGTATATGGCTTTGGCGCCCAGCAGGCCTTTTTGGGTTTTCATGCCTATGCTATTAATCCGAATGCAACCACAGCCGAAAATGACACCTATAGTTCTAATGCGCTTTATACTAAATTATTTCACGACTATTATCTCAACGACTTAGGACACCACAGAAAGTATAGTTTCAATGTGGGCAGTGTATATAAAGATGTTTTGTTTTTGGGAGCCAATCTAAATTTGCATAAAATCAGATATCAAAAAACGGAAAGTATAAAAGAATATGACTATGCTCCCAACTCCAATTTGAATGAATTGTATTTTGAAAATGAATTGACTAGCTACGGCAATGGAATTTCCATGCAATTAGGGGCTATATTCAATCTCGACAACTGGCGCCTAGGGCTTTCCTATGACAGTCCACAATGGCTAGAAATCAATGAAGAATTGCAACAATATGTGGCTGCAAGCCACTATATTTCCGGCACCCCCTATAATGATATTGTAGCACCAGATTATATCAATTTTTATGAACCCTATCAGATGAAGTTACCTTCAAAACTAACGGCTAGTTTTGCCTATATTATTGGAAAAAAAGGCTTAATTAGCGTTGACTACAGCACCCAAAATTTTCAAAATATCCACTTTTCAGATAATCAAAATAGCAACTATTTTAATACCCTTAATCAAAATATTAGCTCAACGTTTCAAAGTGTTCAACAATTGCGTCTTGGGGCAGAATATCGCATAAAGCGCATAAGTTTTAGAGGGGGCTTTTTTAGCCAACAAGCTGCCCTAAAACAAATTGATGAGGCAAACACCGGTGTCACCACCGGACTGGGTCTCGATTTTGGCAATAAAAACTTAAATTTAGCATTGGTCTTTCAACAGCAAAATTCTCGCTATAGCTTATTGAATGAAGGCTTAACAGACAGCTACAATTTATTTGAAAAAATTACACAATTTGTGATTAGCTATAACCTCAAACTTTAGGCCTTTAACAGGAGTTTCTAAACTAGGTAGAATGTAGTATATTTGTGCTTTTATTTAGAGCTATGAAGCTAGAAAAAATAATCACTGAAACTGAGGATCAATTAGGAGATGAACACCACTCTAGTTCGGCTATTACGCCACTTAGAGAAGATGCCTTTGAGCGAAGTGATGACGAAAAAATAGTCTTGATTCAAGAAAAAGTGCAAGATATTCTTCAAATTCTTGGCATGGATTTGAATGACGATAGTCTCAAAGGAACCCCTATGCGCGTGGCTAAAATGTATGTCAATGAAATTTTTGGCGGACTCAAGCCCGAGAAAAAGCCCAAAGCCTCAACGTTTAAAAACAATTACCGCTACGGCGAAATGTTGGTGGAAAAAAATATTACTCTCTACTCTACTTGTGAGCACCACCTCCTCCCCATTGTAGGAAAAGCACATTTAGCCTATATATCTAATGGGTCCGTGGTAGGACTTTCAAAAATGAATCGCATTGTGGACTATTATGCAAAAAGACCACAAGTACAAGAAAGACTTACCCTGCAAATTGTGCAGGAAATGCAGCAAATTTTAAATACTAAAGATGTAGCTTGCGTGATAGATGCCAAACATTTATGCGTGAATTCAAGAGGCATCAATGATATTAGCAGCAGCACGGTGACTAGTGAATTTGGAGGACGATTCAAAAGCCAAGAACTCAAACAAGAGTTTCTCAACTACATCCAAATTGACACTGAATTTTAATGCAAGCGCAACTTAAAGTTTTTAATTCCTTAAGTGGTCAAAAAGAACCTTTTAGTCCACTTGAGCCGCCTCATGTAGGGCTCTATGTTTGTGGTCCAACCGTCTATAGCAATGTTCACTTAGGTAATTGCAGAACCTTTATTTCTTTTGACTTAATTTATCGCTATTTGCAACACCTTGGCTATAAGGTGCGCTACGTTCGCAATATTACCGATGCTGGTCATTTAGAAAATGACGCCGACGAAGGAGAAGATCGCATTTCAAAAAAAGCTCGTCTTGAAGCCATTGAGCCTATGGAAGTGGTACAACGCTACACGGTTGATTTTCATGCTATTTTAGCTCAATTTAACAACCTACCTCCTAGCATAGAACCCACTGCCACTGGGCATATTGTAGAACAAATTGAATTGATTAAAGTTTTACTTGATGGTCATTTTGCTTATGAAGTAAATGGCTCGGTCTATTTTGATGTTCTAAAATTTAACGAAGCCTACACCTATGGGCTTTTGAGTAAAAGAAAAATTGAAGATTTAATTCACAATACTCGTGCGTTAGAAGGACAGAGTGATAAAAAAAATCCTCAAGATTTTGCCCTATGGAAAAAAGCTGAACCCGAGCATATTATGCGTTGGCCTTCTCCTTGGGGAGACGGATTTCCGGGTTGGCACTTAGAGTGTACTGTGATGAGCACCAAATATTTAGGAGAAGAATTTGATATTCACGGTGGAGGTATGGACTTGAAATTTCCTCATCACGAATGTGAAATAGCACAAGCCACCGCCGCCTCAGGAAAAAACCCTGTTCGCTATTGGTTTCATGCCAATATGTTGACCCTCAACGGTAAGAAAATGGCTAAATCAACTGGGAATAATATTTTACCCAATGAAATATTTAGCGGTAAAAACAAACTCTTTTCTAAACCCTACTCACCCGAAGTAGTTCGGTTTTTCTTGCTACAAGCTCACTACAGAAGTATTGTAGATATTAGCGAACAAGCTCTTTTGGCTTCCGAAAAAGGATTTAATAGACTCATGGAAGGCTTTGCAGCCTTGGACAATCTCGAGGAACAACACCAAAACGACTTCGACTTTGCCACTTGGGAAAGCCATTGCTATGCGGCTATGAATGATGATTTCAACAGCCCGCAGCTTATAGCCCATCTTTTTGAAGCAGTTAAGTTTATTGTAGCTGCAAAGCAAGGCAATGTTTCAATAGATGGGGCAACAAAAAGCCAATTGAAGGCAAAATTAAAAGCGTTTATCTTTGAGGTGCTAGGGCTTAAAATGCCACAAAAAAACGAAGCACAACAAGATAATAAAACGCTAAATGGAACCATAGAATTGTTGTTATCTCTTCGCCATAAAGCTCGTGAGAATAAAGACTTTGCCACAGCCGATGAAATTAGAGACGCCCTGCAAGCCCTTGGCATACAAATTAATGACGCTGCCGAAAACAGCAACTACACAATTTCGTAACAGATGATAAAAAAGTGGTTGGCTTTCCCACTAATATTGATTTTTAAGGCCTACCAGGTTTTGATTTCTCCCCTCCTACCCCCCAGTTGTCGCTACCAGCCCACCTGTTCACAATATGGTGTAGAGGCCTTACAAAAACACGGCCTGTGGAAGGGCAGTTGGCTTACGCTTAAGCGTTTATCTAAATGTCATCCGTGGGGGGGCAAGGGATATGACCCAGTGCCCTAATAGTCTTTAAAAATTTAATTACTTTAGCCTAGAAATCAATTGAAAATGATCCATTTCCTCAAAATAGATTGGGCGCCCAGCGAAACAATTTTTAAAATTGGCTCCTTTGGCATTCACATTTATTCCCTAATGTTTGTTTGCGCCTTTGCTTTGGGCTACTATCTACTTAAAAAAATCTATGAAAAAGAAAAAGTATCGGTAGATTATATCGAAACACTTTTTATCTATATGATCGTTTCCGTTTTCTTAGGTGCCCGGTTAGGAGACGTGTTTTTCTATAGTTGGGATTATTATCAAGATCATCTACTCGAAATTTTATTACCCATACGAGAAACAAGCAGTGGCTTTAAGTTTATTGGCTTTAGAGGCCTTGCTAGTCATGGGGCAGTTATAGGGGTGCTTATTGGGCTCTCCCTATATCAAAAAAAGTACAACTACAAGCCCATACTTTGGATTTTAGACCGGGTGAGTATTCCCGTAGCTATTGGGGCTAGTTTTGTGCGTATTGGTAATTTTTTCAATTCAGAAATTGTAGGAAAATATACTAATTCCAATTTTGGTGTGGTGTTTTTAAACAACGGCGAAACCCTACCGAGACATCCTGCTCAACTCTATGAAGCCTTAGGCTATCTCATTGTCTTTTTTGTGATGCGAGCCCTCTACAGAAAAGGGTATGGCCAAAAAACAGGCTTTTTAATTGGCAGCTATTTTGTGGGTTCCTTTAGCATTCGCTTTTTAATTGAATATGTAAAAGCCAGTCAGGGTGGTTTTGAAGAGGTGCTGCCCCCCTTCACCACAGGACAATGGCTCAGCATTCCCGTTGTTGCCTTAGGGCTCTTTTTTATGCTTCGTACACGCCAAACGAAAACCCTTGAAAAATGATTCGACGTGGATTGTTCTTCCTCTTCTGTCTCCCCTTTTTAAACTGCGAAACAACGCCCAAAAAGGTAGCCACTCAACCCATCCAATTTAAAAAAGAAGCTGAATTGATACTCTACAATCAACAAAAGGACAGCATAGCCAAATTGGATATTGAATTAGCCACAACAGACTATGAACGTCAAACAGGCATGATGTATCGCAGAGAAATGCTCCCCCAACAAGGCATGCTCTTTGTTTTTCAGTCGGCGGAACCCAGAGCCTTTTATATGAAAAATACCTATATCTCCTTGGATATCTTGTTTGTTAATGAAGAACAAGAGATTTTTCAAATCGTAGAAAAAGCACCTCCTAAAAGTTTAACCAATATTAGCTCTACGGCTCCAGCAAAATATGTGCTTGAACTGTTAGGTGGACAAGCTGAAAAACTTCAAATTCAAGAGGGATATTCAATTAAATGGACACCATGATGACAAACGAAAATACTCTACAATATCCCATTGGTCGCTTTGAATGGAAAACGCAACTTTCAGCAGAAGAAAGAAAACGTGCCTTGGAAACTTTGGCAAGCTTTCCTGCTAAACTAGAAGAATTTATGCAGGGTTTTCCTGCAAGCCTATTAAGCAAACGCTATCGCCCAGAGGGATGGAATGTTATTCAGCTTATTCATCATTTAGCCGACAGCCACCTACACAGTTTTATGCGTTGCAAGCATGCACTTTTAGAAGATACCCCAAAGATTAAAGATTATCAAGAAAAGGACTGGGCCAATACCACAGATGCCTCTCAGGCTGACATAGCGATAAGCATTTCTTTGCTGAAGGCTCTTCACCAACGGTGGGTTATTTTCTTTAAATCGCTCACAGAAGAGGAATTTCAAAGAGCCTATTTTCATCCAGAACGCCATAAAAATTATCCGCTAGATACGGTTTTAGCCCTCTATGCCTGGCATGGAGAACACCACTTAGCGCACCTTAAATTGGTGTTGGAAAATCCCTATGATTAATGGCTTTCGGCTGAACGTTATGTTGCGTCGCTTTCTTTATTCTTTTGGGTGTCATACATTACCGGAGTGGCAATAAAAACAGAAGAATAGGTTCCTACAACCACACCAACAATTAGTGCAAACATAAATCCTCTAATAGAATCGCCTCCAAAGATAAAGATGGCTAACAGCACCAAGAGGGTTGTTAATGAGGTATTTAAGGTTCTACTGAGTGTGCTGTTTAGGGCCGTATCTACCACTTTTCCTAGTTTCCACTGGCTTTGTTCGTTGATATATTCTCGAATACGATCAAAAACAACTACTGTATCGTTTAGTGAATATCCGATCACCGTTAAAATTGCTGCAATAAAAGCTTGGTTAATTTCCATGTTGAACGGCATAATTTTATAGGTCAAAGAAAAGATTCCTAATACAATAAGCACGTCGTGGAAAACGGCCGTAACTGCTCCTAAAGAAAATTGCCATTTTCTAAAACGGAAGAGGATATAGAGAAATACAACTACCAAAGAACCCAATACCGCTAAAAACGAATTTTTCTTAATATCGTCAGCAATCGTTGGACCTACTTTGATAGAAGACATGATGCCTACGGTTTTTTCAGCACTTCCATTCACAAATTCGTCAAAGGAATAGCCATCTGGCAGATAAGGCAGTAAACTCGTATACATTTTATTCTGGATTTCGTTATCGACAGCAATGCCTTCGACATCTACCTTATATTTAGTGGTGATTTTAAGCTGATTTTGTTGACCAAAAGTTTTTACCTCAGCACTACCGAAAGTGTTGTTTAGCACACTTCCAATTTCGTTGGCACTAACCGGGTTTTCAAATCGAACCACATAAGAACGTCCTCCTACAAAATCAACCCCTTGGTTAAGCCCTTGAAAAGTTAAGGAGGCTAAACTAACCAAAATCATTACTGCCGAAAAGGCATAGGCAATTTTTCGTTTACCTAAAAACACAAGATTGAGTTTTGAAAATAAATTTTGTGTGAGGGAAGTAGAAAATGTTAAGGAATTTGATTTTTTACTTCTTGCATCAACTAAAAGTCTTGTGATGAAAATGGCTGAAAACAAAGAAGTGGCAATACCAATTAACAATGTGGTGGCAAAACCTTTAATAGGTCCTGTACCGAAAATAAATAAGATGATAGCTGTTAAACCGGTAGTGATATTTGCATCTAAAATGGAGGAAAGAGCATTGTTAAATCCGTCTGCAATAGACTTGCTTAAGCCTTTTCCTTTTTTAAGTTCTTCTCGAACGCGTTCAAAAATTAGCACATTGGCATCTACTGACATACCAATGGTGAGAACGATACCTGCAATTCCGGGTAGCGTTAACACTGCTCCTAACCCTGCTAGAATACCAAATATGAATAAAATGTTGAGCAACAGGGCAATGTCTGCAAAGAGACCTGAAAAACCATAATAAAACATCATCCATATTAAAACAATGAGCAAGGCGATGGCAAAGGAATAAATCCCTGCTTGAATGGCTTCTTTTCCGAGCGAAGGTCCCACAATTTCGGATTGAATAATTTCGGCAGAAGCAGGTAGTTTTCCGGCCCGTAAAACGTTGGCTAAGTCTATAGCCTCATTGAGGGTAAAATCTCCTGTAATTTCAGAACGACCTCCGGCAATTGCGCCATTGGTAACACCGGGTGCTGAATAGACTACATCATCTAAAACAATGGCTATAAAACCACCTTCTCTAAAGGCTTTTCCTGTCATATTTTCCCAAGTGCGAGCCCCAGTAGCGTTCATTTGCATGGACACTGAGGGTAGTCCAACTTGATTGTAAGATTGAACAGCATCAACCACTACTCCTCCACTTAAAGGAGCTTCATTGTTGCGGTTAGACTGAAGTGCATATAAATCGGCAATTTCACTATTGGCAGCAGGTTTGCCCCAAACAAATCGGGCATAGCGATATTTGGGGGGCAATAGTTTTCTAGCTTCTGGATTGTTGAGGTAGGCCATTACTGTTTCTTGATCCTTAACGGCAAATTGAGCCAAAACAGGTCCGCCTTGAAATCCATAGCCCCGAATTAAATCCAACACAGGATTTCGGTTTGCTAAGGCCGTAGAGTCTGGCGTTTCAATGTCGGCCAGTAAATCGTCAATTTCGGAGCTTTCAGTTTCTGTTTCCTCGGCTTGTGTGGGGTTTTCTTTTTCTAAGTTGTTTTTTGCAACTTCGTTGGCTTGCATTAAATAGCCAGCAATTTCATCGCTTTTAAAAGTTTCCCAAAACTCTAACTGGGCAGTGCTTTGCAATAAGTTTTGAATACGCTCCACATCTTTAGCTCCAGGCAATTCAACCAATATTCGCCCTGAATTTCCTAATCGTTGAATATTGGGTTGAGTAACGCCAAATTTGTCAATACGTTTGCGCAATACTTCAAAAGCCGAAACGATAGACTCGTCAATTTTTCGACGCAAAACAACTTGAGTTTGTGCATCAGCCATATCAAAAGTAATGTCATCACTAAGGGTGCGATTGGCAAAAATATCGGGAGAGGCTAAAGTGGTGGTTCCTTTAAGTGCGTCAAAGGCTGTGAAAAAAGATTCGATATAGGGAACATCACTTTCTTTTTGGAGTTTATCGGCTTCTTCCAATGCCTCATTAAAAATGGGATTTCTTGAGTTTTCAGCAAGTCCTTTTAAAATGTCTTTAATGGAAATTTGAAGGATAACATTTATCCCGCCTTTAAGATCCAATCCTTTATTTAATTCTTTTCCTTTGGCATCTACATAGGTAGTAAAGCCATAGAGCGAATTAGCTCCAAGAGAGTCTAAATAATTTAAAGCAATACGTTCTCTTTCTTCCAAATAGTTGGGGGAGCTATCTGAAACACGTTGTGCCGCAAATTGAGCTGCCTTTTCCTCCTGTTGGTTGGTGATAAACGTAAATGAAAGTTGATAAATACTGACAATGGCAAATAGAATTCCGAAAATTCTAACTAAGGCGTTGTTCTGCATAGTTTTAGTTTTAAGCACAATAAAGGCGTGCAAATATAGGATTAAACCTATGATTTAACAACTCTCATTGTGATTTCATGGGATGGTGTTAGAGAACGGTTTGAAGTGCGTCATTCATGTTGCGAACGGCTGCAGCACTTTGGTTAAACTTTTCTTGTTCAGCAGCATTGAGATCTAAAGACACTATAGAGGCTACTCCACTTGCATCGATAATACAGGGAACCCCAATACAGATGTCATTTTGACCGTATTCACCATCTAAATAGACCGAACAAGGAACCATTCTTTTTTGGTCGTTTAAAATACTATCAACCAAATAGGCTACCGAGGCACCGGGTGCATACCATGCGGAAGTACCCAATAATTTGGTGAGGGTAGCACCACCCACCATAGTATCAGCAGCCACTTGCTCTAATGCTGTTTGAGATAAAAATTGTGAAACCGGAACACCGTTGTAGCTGGCCAATCGGGTGAGGGGAATCATAGTGGTGTCTCCATGTCCGCCAATAACCATACCGTGAATATCGTTAGCAGGCTTTTGTAAAGCTAAGGACAAATATGTTTTAAATCGAGAGCTATCTAACGCACCGCCCATACCAATGATTCTATTTTTGGGAAGACCAGTGGCTTTCAGTGCCAAATAGGTCATGGTATCCATAGGGTTGGAAACCACAACAATGATAGCCTCAGGAGAATGTTCGAGTATGTTTTCAGAAACGCTTTTTACAATACCGGCATTGATGCCAATGAGTTCTTCTCGGGTCATTCCGGGCTTTCTGGGAATCCCGGACGTAATGACCACCACATCGCTACCCGCTGTGGCTTTATAATTGTTCGTTACCCCTTCAATGGAGGTATTAAATCCTAGCGTTGTTGCGGTTTGATAGAGGTCTAACGCTTTTCCTTCGGCGAAGCCTTCTTTAATATCTAGCAGTACAACTTTACTGGCAATTCGTTTTAAAGCAATATATTCTGCACATGAGGCACCTACGTTTCCAGCGCCCACAATTGTTACCTTCATGATCTTTCTAATTTAAATAGTTGAAGTGGTTTCTAAAATCCCCGCAAAGTTAAAAAATTCATTTTGGAGGGTTCGCAAATTTGGATGAATTATGCATCAATGTTGGCATAAACAGCATTTTTTTCAATAAACTCTCTTCGGGGTGGTACTTCGTCTCCCATGAGCATTGAAAAAATACGATCCGCTTCACTACCGTTATCAATAGTTACTTGGCGTAGGGTGCGCTGTTCAGGATTCATAGTAGTATCCCATAACTGTTCAGCATTCATCTCTCCCAAACCTTTGTAGCGTTGCACATTAGCACCGGTACCATATTCGTTTAAAATACGATCGCGTTGATCATCATTCCAAGCATATTCTTTTTTAGCTCCTTTTTTCACTAAATAAAGGGGTGGTGTGGCAATATAAACATAACCAGACTCAATAAGTTCTCGCATATAGCGGAACAAGAAGGTCAAAATAAGCGTAGCAATATGGCTTCCATCTACATCGGCATCACACATGATGACCACTTTATGGTAACGCAATTTTTCTAAATTAAGTGCTTTGCTATCTTCTTCTGTTCCAATGGTGACACCAAGTGCTGTATAAATATTGCGAATTTCTTCATTTTCAAAGACCTTGTGTTGCATGGCCTTTTCAACGTTCAATATTTTTCCTCTCAACGGAAGAATGGCTTGAAAATTACGATCTCTTCCTTGCTTAGCCGTACCCCCTGCAGAATCTCCCTCCACAAGAAAAACTTCACATTGTTCAGGGTCTTGTTCGGAGCAATCAGACAGTTTACCAGGTAGTCCTCCTCCACTCATCACCGTTTTGCGCTGCACCATTTCACGAGCCTTTCTAGCGGCATGCCGTGCTTGAGCGGCTAAGATGACTTTTTGCACGATGGTTTTAGCGTCGTTGGGGTGTTCTTCTAAATAGCTCTCCAACATGTCGGAAACAGCCTGAGAAACAGCGGCTGTTACCTCTCTGTTACCCAATTTTGTTTTGGTTTGGCCTTCAAACTGAGGTTCTGCTACTTTAACTGAAATGATGGCCGTGAGTCCTTCTCTAAAATCGTCTCCAGAAATTTCAAATTTCAATTTATCCAACATGCCCGATTGATCGGCATATTTTTTTAGTGTGGTTGTCAATCCTCTTCTGAAACCTGAAAGGTGTGTACCCCCTTCATGGGTGTTGATGTTGTTAACATAAGAATGTAGGTTTTCAGAAAAAGAGGTGTTGTAAATCATGGCTACCTCAACTGGAATGCCAGACTTTTCGCCTTCCATAGATATTACATCTCCAATAATGGATTCTCGTGTTTCGTCTAAGAAACGTATAAATTCTACCAAGCCTTCTTCAGAATGAAAGGTCTCCGACAGGGGTTCTCCCTGCTCGTTTTTGTTTCGTTGATCGGTAATAACAATGGTTATGCCCTTATTGAGATAAGCTAATTCACGCATTCTAAGGGCTAGCGTATCATAGCTATATTCAAGGGTTTGTTTAAATATTTCGGGATCGGGTTTAAAGGTAACTACGGTTCCTGTTTTGGAGGCTTCTCCAGTTGGGGCTACAGGTCCAAGAGGTTTTCCTCTTTCATATTTTTGTTCCCAAACTTTGCCTTCGCGAAATACCGTAGCTGTTAGAGAAACTGAAAGGGCATTGACACAGGAAACACCCACACCATGTAAACCTCCAGAAACCTTATAGGAATCTTTATCAAATTTTCCACCGGCTCCAATTTTGGTCATGACCACCTCAAGGGCAGAAACACCTTCTTTTTTATGAACGCCAACAGGAATTCCTCTTCCGTTGTCTACAGTAGTTATGGAATTGTCTTCATTTATGGTTACTGAAATGGTATCGCAGTGACCGGCTAAGGCTTCATCAATGGAATTATCGACTACTTCATAGACCAAATGGTGTAATCCACGAACGCCTACATCTCCAATATACATGGAGGGTCGCATGCGGACATGTTCCATTCCTTCTAATGCCTGAATACTATCCGCAGAATATTGCTTTTGAGAGTTATTTTCACTCATATTTTTGTTTGTTTTTTAAAACTTGTGGGGCACTACACAAATATACGGATAACCCCAGTGGAATTAAGCCCTGCAACAGGGTTTTAGGAACGAAGTTATTAACACTAAATTGTAGAAAAAAAGCCTTCAAAAGAAGGCTTTAATTGGTTTAAAAATAGGATACTCTCAATAGGATTTTTGATGCACTTTGGCAACCGCTCTTCCACTGGGGTCATTTTGGTTTTTGAAGGCCTCATCCCAAGCCAAAGCCACAGGAGTGCTACAAGCCACTGAAGGCACTGAGGGAACGCTCAAAGCGGCTGCTTCACTAGGGAAATGTTCTTCAAAAATTGTGCGATAATAAAACTCTTCTTTGTTTTGTGGCGTTTGCGTTGGAAAGCGATAGTGTGCATTTTCCATTTGTTCATCAGAAACTTTTTCGTTAACCAACTCCTTTAAGGTGTCAATCCAACTGTATCCAACTCCATCAGAAAATTGCTCTTTTTGACGCCAAGTCACGCTTTCGGGCAAATAGTCTTCAAAAGCTTTGCGAACGACCCACTTTTCCATGCGCTCGGGTGTAATCATTTTGTCTTGCGGGTTGACGCGCATTGCCACCTCAATAAATTCTTTGTCCAAAAAAGGCACTCTCCCTTCAATGCCCCAAGCAGCCAAGGATTTATTAGCGCGTAGGCAATCATATTGGTGCAATTTTTCCAATTTACGAACGGTTTCTTCATGAAATTCTTTTGCATTGGGAGCCTTGTGGAAATAGAGATAACCACCAAAGAGCTCATCGGCCCCTTCGCCAGATAAAACCATTTTTATTCCCAAGGCTTTTATGGCACGAGCCATCAAATACATAGGCGTAGATGCTCTTACGGTTGTCACATCATAGGTCTCCAGATGGTAAATCACTTCTCTTATGGCATCTAAGCCTTCTTGAATGGTGAATTTAATTTCATGGTGAACGGTGCCAATATGTTGGGCTACTTTTTGGGCTGCTTCTAAATCGGGAGAACCTTCAAGGCCAACTGAAAAAGAGTGGAGTTGTGGCCACCAAGCCGGTTGTTGATCTTCAGACTCTACACGCATAGGGGCAAATTTCTTAGCCAAAGCCGAAGTGATTGAAGAATCTAATCCACCCGATAACAAAACCCCGTAGGGCACATCGCTCATTAACTGTCTGTGCACGGCGGCAGATAGGGCATCGTGTAAATCTTGAATAGAGGTGGTATTGTTTTTTACCTTGTCAAAAGATTTCCATTCGGGCGTATACCATTGCACGGGTTCTTTTTCGGCACTATGCCAATAGTGTCCGGGAGGGAATAACTCAATTTTAGTACAAACACCTTCTAATGCTTTTAATTCTGAGGCCACATAGAAAGTTCCGTGGATATCCCAACCCATATAAAGGGGAATGATTCCCATATGATCTCGAGCAATAAAATATTCGTCCTTATCGGCGTCATAAATCGCAAAAGCAAAAATTCCGTTGAGTTTTGACACAAATTCTTTTCCGTGCTTTTCATAGAGTGCCAAAAGGACCTCACAATCGGATTCCGTTTGGAAGGGATAATTAGGCACCTCAGAAGATTTGAGTTCCTTATGGTTATAGAATTCTACATTGGCGGCTAAAACCAGCGATTTAGTTGGGTTAAAAAGCGGTTGCTTTCCTGAGGTAGGATCTACAATAGCCAGACGCTCATGAGCCATAACAGCATTAGTTGCGCTGTATATTCCACTCCAATCGGGACCTCTATGGCGCAGATGTTTAGACATCTCCAACAATTGAGGTCGCAATACTTCTGCATCTTGTTTCAAATCAAAGGCACAAACTATTCCACACATAATTAAATATTTTGAGCAAATATAAAAGTGTTGTGAATGATATTAAATGAAAAAATGTAAAAAGTGAATATTTTTAACTTTAAAGATTAATTTAAATAAAAATATTCAGTTTTATCTTGAGTAAGCTAAACTTCGCTAAAAAGAATTAAGTTAAAAGCTATCGATAGCGACGACTATAGACCAATTCACCATTAATGAAAGTGGCCACAACTTTAGTGCTTTCAATTCTTCTGGGAGAAACATGGAGTAAGTCTCGGTCTAGGATAATAAGGTCTGCCTTTTTTCCAATTTTAAGACTTCCTTTTTCGTTTTCTTCAAAATTGGCTTCAGCAGCCCAAATGGTCATTCCTCTTAGGGCATCCAAACGGGTAAGGGCCTTATCAGAAACGCCTTCTTCTCCCTCTTCTTCTTGTGGAGGATAAACAGCGGCTTCAAACGTGAGCATTGGATTGACGTCTTCTACAGGAAAATCGGTGCCTAAAGCAATTCTTTCTGCACTATTCAAAAGGGCTTGATAGGCATAGGCTCCTGGCATACGGGCTTCTCCTAAACGTGCTTTGACCCATTCAAAATCACTTGATGCATGAGTGGGTTGCACAGAGGGAATTATTTTTCGGTTGAATAAGGCAATATCTGCCGTATCTAAAACTTGGGCGTGTTCAATACGCCATCTAGGATCTTCTTTAAACACCAAAGCCTTACGGTAGGCGTTGAGCACGGCGGCATTGGCAGCATCGCCAATGGCATGCGTATTGAGTTGAAAGGGAGTGGTGGCAATTCTGTAGGCTATTTTTTCTATGCTGTCAATAGGAGTAACAAATAGGCCTTGGGTATCTGAGGCATCACTATAGGGCTCTTTAAGGGCTGCACCTCTAGAACCAAGTGCTCCATCAGCATATAACTTAATGGATCGAACATGTAGTCGATCTGTTTTAAGGGGACCGTTTTTAAGAAAATAATCTAACGTATTGGGGTCATTTTGCAACATGCCATAAATTTTGATTTGCAATAAATCATTTTGTTGCAAACTATCGATTAAGAAAATATCTTCTTTTGAAAGTCCGGCATCCGTAACGGTTGTTAAACCATATGAAAAACAAATTTCTTCTGCTTTTTGGAGGGCCTCAACCTTTTGTCTTGTAGTTGGCTTGGGAATAAAAGGGGTTAATAAATCCATTGCATTGTCTATCAAAACCCCTGTGAGTCCGGCTTTGTCTTGCATTAAAACACCTCCTGCAACAGTGGTTTTTGTATCGACTCCAGCTATTTCTAAAGCCTTTTGATTGACCCATAGGGCATGGCCGTCAATACGGAAGAGAAAAACAGGTATGTCTGAAAAATGTTCATCTAATGCTGCCTTATGCGGAAAGCTTTTGTCTTCCCAATTGTTTTGGTCCCAACCAAAACCAACAATATAGCTAAGGTTTTGAGACGCTTTAAATTCTTGTGCACGGGTTATAATTTCTTCAATACTTTGGGTTCCCTTAAGATCCAATTGATTTAAACGCAATCCATATCCTAAAAAATGGGAATGGGCATCAATAAACCCAGGATAAACAGCTAGTGATTTTGCATCCACCACACTTTTAGCTTCATATCGCTCAATCAAATCGTTTCCAATATCTTGAATAATACCATCCTTAATGACGATAGAGTTCGCTTTTGGCTGGTTTTTTTCAAAGGTGTGGATAGTGGCGTTGTGAATGATCAAATCTGCCTTTTCTTGGCAGGCAAAATGTAAAAAGGCAAAAAGAGTTAGCGCAATTAATTTTGTATAACGAATTTCACTTTTTAAATTTTGCATCATAGCTAAGCAATTTTTATTTGCGGCACAAAAATACATATTCTTTGAATTTCCAAAACCTTCTCTTAACTTTTTTATCACAAGATTCACTACCGATTCATTTTGTATCGAATTCCAGCTAAAAACAAATAGCTTGGTTGTGGGTAGTAGCCCCATAAACCATGGGTAGCACTATTGGTGAATCGTCCTTTAACAAAAACATCAAAGGGTTCTTTTATTTTATAGTTTAACCCCAGGGTGGTTTGCATATATAGCGGTAGTTTTTCTTTATCACTAACTCTATTTGGATCAATTTCTAAGGTGTTAAAAACAGGCAAAAGCGCAGCGGTTCGTTCTCCTACTACTTCGGTGTTAAAAACAAAACTTAAGTTAGCCCAATTAAATTGTCCGTTGCTTCCCAATTTGAGTTGTGGGATATTCCACAAAACACTTTGGTCAGGAGTTTGATAGGACAAATATTGGATCTCAAAATCCAAATGATTTTGACGGGCAAAATCAAAACCTAATTGGGCTCTAAAATCATAACGAGTTGCATTCACATAACGAACTTCAAAAGCATTTGACAAACGATAAGCTCTATTATTATGCGCTGGATCATAGGGCAAACGCTTAAACAAAGAGAGGTTTTCTAGTTGGTCATAACCCAAACTAAAATTAAAGGACAACACATTGGCTTGGGAATGGCGAACTCCTACTCTAGCGTTGTATTTTTGCCATAAAGGTTGCAAGTCTACTACCGGAGCGAGAAAAGGATTTTGAATAGAAAAAGTGGTATAATTCCCAAGCGTTGTGGCGCCATTGGCATTTAGATAAGGAATTACTTTAGCCTTGTTGGCTTGATAGGACAGTGCAATTTTAGGGTAATATTGCAAAGCTGTTCCTTGCAAATTGTCAACTAACACATAGGAAACGCCGGCACCAACTTTAATTTTTAATTCGTTTTCTATTTGTTTCCAAGCCACCTCTAGGGACCCTTTTCCATTTTGATAGCTTTTGGCAGTGTTATCGAAATAGCTCTCCTTAAAACTGCTTGCCACCCCTGCTACCTCTGCGCCAATTGCGAGCTCTCCTTCAAAAAGGGGCACGCCAGCTTTTACTAATAAGAGCAAGGTTTGCTCATTGGTTTGATAATTATCTGTCGTGATATCGGATTTAAAATCCATTTCTTGAAGCACTCCATCATACCATTGCCAGCGGCTGTTTATTTGCATGTAGTTTCGAATGATTTCAGGTTGAATTGAGTTGAGCAATAAAGCATCCCAATTGCGGTCATATAAACCAAAATAATTGTAGCCAGCCCTATTATAACTCAGCTTGCTATCTCCTCTGAAATTATTGTTTTTTAAGGCGTGTTGTACGCCCAAAAACAAATGACTTTGGTTGCTTTCCAACAACGTGTTGTTAACGTTTCCTCTAAATCCATCATGGTAGAGCATGGCCCCAAATTGCTGTTCTCGGTCAATTGCAATGGTGGTAGATAGATCGAGATAAAGCTGCCCTTTTGAGCCATAACCAAACCCTAAAAGCGTGTTGTAGGGTTTTTCTGGAGCGGTTCTGATTAATTCAAGTGGATTGGCTTTGTTGGGTTCAAAGGTTTCCATCACCGGAATAGAAAGAATAGCATAGTTTAATGGGCGTTTTTGAGTGGCTATTGAATCGGGAATTTCAGGATTGGTTTTGATTTGAAATACATCTGACAGACTTGGGTTATAGGATTTTACCACGGTTACTTGTTGAGTGGCTAAACTCGTTGAGTCGCGCTCTTGTCCCCATATACTGGTAACAGAAAAGAAACAAAAAATTCCAATAAGTACAATATTATTCTTCAACATCTAAGGAAGCATTGTTTTTCGTTAATTCATTTTGCACCTTCTCGAGCAAAGTTTTGGCATGCGCAATAATTTCTTCTTGCTCTGGGTAGGTTTCAATTAGTGTTTCTAAAATATAATTGGCTTGAAAAGAATCTTCGAGTAAATAAAAATTTTCAGCCAAAAGCAAGAGCGCCTTTGCATTCCAAACGCCCCCTTTTTGGGTTGAAGCAATTTTTATGATCGTTTCATTTGACTTTTCCAGTGTTCCTTGTTCATGTTCTTTAAGTGCCCTAAAATAGAGTGCCTCAGCAGCAATGAGCCCTTCTGGGTGGGTTTCCAACTGAGCATAGGAAGCACTGCTGGTAGGGGTGTCACCTAGCATTTTAGCTGAGCGTGCTTCAATGGTCAAAGCATCCCATCGCAAACGTTGGTCTAAGTCTTTTTTGCCTAATATTTCTTGAGCCATTTGTTTGGCCTTTTCATAGGCTTCTTGCGCATAATAAACCTGCATCAAATTAAGCTGTGCAAATTGCTTGTTTTCTTCAAAAGTGGCGAGTGCTAATAGTTTTTCTAATAGGGCAACATTAGAGGAAAGCGTTTCCATTTGTTGGGCAATGCTAATGAGTCTCACCAAAGCTTTTTCATGATATTCGTTGGGTGCATTTGCCACCAATTGTTCATAGGGTGCTATGGCTTGGGCGTAATTTTCCTCTTCATAAAAAATTTCAGCCCAATAGAATTGTGCCGCCAATTGGTTGGCACCGCTAGGGTAACGTGTCAAATATTCTTCTAAAAGTTTGGCGGCCTGTTTTTTGTCGTTTTCTATAAAACGTTTTTCGGCAGCTGCAAAAGCGGTTCGTTCTAGCTCAGCATCTGAAAGGTTGTTGATTTTATTTTCGCGCAACCAAAGCGTAAAGGCATTCACCTCCCCCAAATCTATAGCAATTTCTTTTAGCGTATTAACAGCTTGAAGGGCTACCACATCTTTAGGATATGATTTAACCAAACGCTTTAGAACCTCTTTAGCTGGGTTGTTTTGCGCTTGGTTGTAGAGAATTAAACCTTGATTTAAAATGGCTTTGGGCACATAAAGACTTTTCGGAAATTGCCGCTCAAGGGTTTTATAAGCTTCAATGGCGGCCGTATAGTTTGCTGCAGCTGTATGTGCAACGCCGAGCTGAAACCATGCATCATCGGTTAGACCTGAAGAGGGAAATTGAGAAACTAACTCTTTTAAACTTTCAATTTTTTGATCATTGCGATCCACAAAACCATAGCTAATAGCTTTTTGATAGGAGGCATAAGCGGCTTCTTGTGGCTTTAATGCTAGCGCTTTGTTGTAATGCTCCATTGCTGGCCAATATTTTTTTAAGGCAAATTGACAGTCGCCCATTCGCAGTTGAACATCATAGCGATAAGAGCTAATTTGAGGAGTAGCTAAAGCGAGAAAGGATTCAAAAAAACGAAGTGAATAGGCATATTCTCCTAGTTTAAAATAGGTGTAGGCCATGTCATAGTCAATCCTAAAACCGGCAGCAATGGCTTTTGAAGCTTGGTCTTTTTTAAAATTTTTATAGGTGTCTAAAGCATCGTCAAAGCGATTGAGTTCATATAGAGTTCGTCCCAACCAGTAGCGAGCGGCAGCAGTAAATTGGGGGCGTTCATCAACTTTAACAGCTTGTTCAAAAAAGGCAATCGCTCCTTTGTAGTTACCACTTTGATAGGTTTTTATAGCTTTTAAATAGGATATTTTTTGAAGTGCAGCCGGATTTTTATAGGTTTTGTTGTTCATCAAAATATCTAAAGCGGCGTCATAATTTCCACTGCTAGTGAAAGAATCAATTAACAATTCGGCCAAAATTTGCTTTTCTTCACTCTCCGGATAGCGTTCTAAAAAGGCTATGATTACGGCGGAAGTATCTTCATAAGGATTGCCAATCTCATAACTCAATTTTGCATATTGCAGCAATGCATCTTCTGTAATGGTATTGTCATATTCCATAGCAGCAGCGCTTCTAAAAGCGTTTAAAGCGGCTGTTTTTTGATCTGTTTTGAGATAAGCATCACCTAAATAATAATAAGCGCTTTGTGCCAAGGCAGATTGTTTGGCTATTATTTTATTGAATTGCCCAATGGCTTCTTCATAGTCTTTGGTTTTATAGTAGGCAAAGCCCAATTGATAAAAATCAATATTTTTCCACTTCCCTTTTTTGCCTTCATATTGGGAAAGATAAGGCAGAGCCGCGGCATATTGTTCAAGATTGAAATAGCTCTCCCCCACAATTTTGGATACTTCAGAATTGAGTTCAGCTGACAAACCCTTGTTGCCTAATTCTTTTCCAAGAGCAATAGCCTCTTCAAAACGACCTAACCTAAAGTTCATGTCTACCTGAAAATATGCCAAATCTTCTTTTTGTTTCTCTTCAGAAACACGGTCAAATTGTTCAATGGCCTGGGTATAGTCTTCTAACTGATAGGCAATATGTCCCAAATAATAATAAGCGTTAGATTCATATTCGGGAATAGATTTTACCTTTTCAAATAATGGCTGGGCGGCTTTATAGCGTTTGGCCGAAAACAAGGTGTAGCCTTTATTAAAATAGAATTGGTTTCGATTCATTAAAGGAACCTGATTGTCATTTACTTTAACAAACCATTTTAAGGCATATCGATATTTACCCTGATCAAAATAATAATTTGCAATTTCATAGGGGATACTTTGAATGGCATCGGTAGTAGGATATTCCATCAAAAATTTACCCAATAATTTTTCTGAACCAACATCATTCACACGAAGTGTATTCAACACTATATTAAAATCTATGGTCTCTAAAAATTCTGGTGGAAATATGGAATTACGCTGAAAAAGAAAGCTCTGTAAAGCTGTGGGATAATAAGAAGCGGTTTGCAGATCTAAACTACGGTTTAAAGTGAATGGATCGTTATAAAGTTGAGCATCAACCCGTAAAAAGACGAAGGAGCTAACTATAAAAAGGAGTGCACTACGTTTTTTAATCCCGATCATAACACCTAGTAAAAGTAGAAGAATCTTTTACTAATAGGAACGAATAGAAAGGGGGAAAAGTATAATTTATCAACAAAATATCATCAAATCTCTAGAAACTTTTACATTTACCCTTAAATCTGTTTCGCCTTGTCTAAATCATTAGTTTCCTTTGTAAATGCCACTATAAAAAACAGAGACAACACTGTTTTTGAAACGGTCAACCTAGAAGTGCTTCCGGGTGATTTTGTGTTTTTGATAGGCAAAACAGGATCCGGAAAAAGCAGTCTCATCAAGGTGCTCTATGGCGATTTAGAACTTGCAGCCGGTCAAGGACAATTGCTGGGCTTTGATCTCACCCTTTTAAAAGAAAATCAAATTCCCTTGCTGCGCAGAAAACTTGGTGTGGTCTTTCAAGATTTTAAACTTCTACCCGATCGGTCTATTTTTGATAACCTTGCTTTTGTGTTAAAAGCAACGGGATGGAGCGAAAAAAGCAAAATTAAAGCACGTGTTGAAGAGGTGCTTCAAATGGTTAATGTTCAAGAGCCCACTGCCAAATATCCCTTTGAACTCTCTGGAGGAGAACAGCAACGAGTAGCTATAGCCAGAGCCCTTTTAAATGACCCTGAAATTATTTTAGCAGACGAACCCACAGGCAACTTAGATCCCGAAACCAGTCAAGAAATCATGCAGCTGTTCAAGCAATTGCACCAAAAAGGAATGACAATCATTATGGCCACCCATGACTATAACATGATTCTTAAATTTCCGGGTAAAATTCTTAAATGTGAAAACGGTGCCCTCTTTGAGGTAGTCGCTAAAACCTAATTTGCTCTTCGTTTTCTTTCATTTTCATCCAAATATATTTTTCTAAGTCGAATGGACTTGGGGGTCACTTCCACCAACTCGTCTTTTTGAATATATTCTAAAGCCTCTTCTAAGGTGAATTTAATGGGTGGTGCCAATTTCACTTTATCATCAGAGCCGGCAGCTCTCACGTTTGACAATTTTTTGGTTTTGGTCACATTAACTACCAAATCATCTTGTCTGCTGTTTTCACCAATAACCTGACCGCGATAGATGGGTTCGTTAGGGGCGATAAAAAACTTGCCCCGCTCTTGGAGTTTGTCTAAGGAATAGGGAATGGCTTGCCCATCTTCTAGAGCAATGAGAGAGCCGTTAATTCTGCCTGGAATCGTGCCTTTATAGGGCGTAAATTCTTTAAAACGATGGTTCATAATCGCTTCTCCTGCTGTGGCGGTGAGCAACATATTGCGCAAACCTATCAATCCTCTAGAAGGAATCAAAAACGAACAGGTCATTCGATCTCCTTTAGGATCCATAGATACCATTTCGCCTTTGCGTTGGGTGACCATTTCGATAGCCCTGCCCGACACCGTTTCGGGAAGATCAATTGTCAATTCTTCTAAGGGCTCCATTTTCTGCCCGTCAATTTCTTTGATAATAACTTGGGGTTGTCCTATTTGCAATTCATAGCCTTCACGTCGCATGGTTTCAATTAAAACTGAAAGGTGAAGCACGCCCCGTCCAAAAACTAAAAATCGATCGGCGCTATCAGTTGCTTCAAGGCGTAGGGCTAAATTGCGTTCCAACTCATTTTCAAGACGCTCTTTGATGTGTCTTGAGGTTACAAATTTTCCCTCTTTACCAAAAAACGGAGAATCGTTAATGGTAAATAACATACTCATGGTGGGTTCGTCTATCTTGATAGAAGGCAAGGCTTCGGGTGCTTCAGCATCGGCAATTGTGTCCCCAATTTCGAAACCTTCTAGTCCCACCACAGCACAAATATCTCCTGCTTGCACAGCAGTAACCTTTTTTCTACCCAAACCTTCAAAAACAAACAACTCTTTAATTTTAGAGGTAATTTGTTCACCAGAGGCTTTGATCATGGTTACTTTTTGGGTAGCCTCTAGGGTGCCACGTTGCAGACGCCCAATGGCAATTCTACCCGTAAAAGAAGAATAGTCTAAAGAGGTGATGAGCATTTGGGTGTTGCCTGTTGCAACTTTTGGTGCTGGAATTGTTTCTACCACACAGTCCAATAGAGGTCCTATGGAGCTCGTGGGTTGTTCCCACTGCGTTGCACTCATCCAATTGTTTTTAGCGGAACCGTATAGGGTAGGAAAATCGAGTTGCCATTCTTCAGCACCTAAATCAAACATCAAATCAAAAACAGCTTCATGCACTGCTTCTGGTGTACAATTTTCTTTATCTACCTTATTGATAACCAAAATGGGCTTTAACTTTAAATCCAATGCCTTTTGGAGCACAAAGCGAGTTTGAGGCATTGGTCCTTCAAAGGCATCTACCAATAATAAAACGCCATCAGCCATATTCAATACACGCTCAACTTCTCCTCCAAAATCGGCGTGACCAGGGGTGTCAATTAAGTTTATTTTTATATCCTTATAGGTAACCGCCACATTTTTAGACAAAATTGTAATGCCTCTTTCGCGTTCCAAATCGTTGTTGTCTAATATCAAATCTTGTGTTTTTTCATGCGACTGAAAGAGTTCACAATGATGCAAGATTTTATCAACCAGAGTGGTTTTTCCATGGTCTACGTGGGCAATGATGGCAATGTTTCGAATGGCTTCCATAGCAATTTTTGAATGCGCAAAGATATTATTATTTACCACAGTTGTATCAATTAACCAAAGGGAAATAAAACCTCTTGTCTCCGTGCTTGTTTTTTAGGGAATTGCTGGTATTAAATTGTATTTTTGCCCCATGCTAGTAGCCATTGACAAACTAAAACATATTGCTTCTAAACAATTTCTTCTCATTGCAGGCCCTTGCGCCATAGAGGGAGAAGCCATGGCCCTTGAGATTGCTAGTCATTTGGTTGCTCTATCGGAGCGCTATAAAATTCCATTGGTGTTTAAGGGAAGCTACAGAAAAGCCAACCGGAGTCGTTTAGATAGTTTTACTGGAATTGGTGATAAAAAGGCCCTCGCTATTTTGCAAAAAGTGGGAGAGCGCTTTACTATTCCTACCCTTACCGACATTCACCATCCGGAAGAAGCTGCCCTTGCCGCCTCCTATGTTGATGTATTACAAATTCCTGCCTTTTTGGTTCGTCAAACAGATTTGTTGGTAGCAGCTGCTAAAACAGGAAAAGTGGTGAATTTAAAAAAAGGGCAATTTATGAGTCCCGAAAGCATGGCGTTTGCTGCTCAAAAACTTATAGACAGTGGCAATGCAAATTTTTTATTGACTGACCGGGGCACACAATTTGGCTATACTGATTTGGTGGTCGATTTTAGAGGAATTAGCAGTTTGCAAAAAATAGGTCCTACCCTATTAGACGTTACACACTCTTTGCAACAACCCAATCAGGCCTCTGGCGTGACTGGAGGAAGACCTGAAAAAATAGAAACCCTTGCTCGTGCAGCAATTGCCACCGGGGCAGATGGCATTTTTATAGAAACACATCCCAATCCAAAAAAGGCTAAAAGCGATGGCGCTAATATGCTCGCTTTAGACAAGGTGGAGCCCTTGCTACAAAAGTTAGTGGCCTTGAAAAACACGATTCTTTCCTTTAGCTCTTAGTTGGTATAATATTTGTAGTTTTGCGCTTTGAACAACGTTCATTGATTTATTGGGGTCGACTGGTATTGACAGCAGGAAGATTACCAGTGTAAGCAAGTCGAGCGCTGAATGAAAGCTCGTAAATCTCATGATTCAACTTTTTAAATGGCGAGAATAACTACGCTCTAGCTGCATAATTAACTGAATTATAGTAAGTTTTTGCCAAGTCCCGGCTAGGCCGGGAAGCTGGATGTCTCTGGATAGCCCTTGTTGACGGCGATTCATATAGAGGCACCATAAAAGTCAACATCGAAATGCTTGAGTGTTGCAGGCGTTTTTCAATCTTAAACACTAAGAATGTTGTGGGCAGTTTTCGGTCAGCAACGTTTCGAAAATCAAACGAAAACTAAACTTGTAGAAAGCACTTGTGACACTTGTTTGGACGCGGGTTCGAATCCCGCCGACTCCACTATTCTATACTATCAACTAGCCCTATTAGCAACATACCTTTAAACCTACACTGATTTTGTTTTCGGTTAAGAGTAGGCGTATTATGTAATCAGCACCTAAACCTAATAGTTTTTTATGCGTTATTTAATGATTTGTTTGTGGGTCCTTGCTTGTTCTACACAGGAGGAAAAAGACACCCCAACGCCCGTAACTTTTGAAGGGGTTGATTTTATTACACTCACCAATGAAAACACCAATGGCGGAAGTCAAATCGCCTATCACTTGTCCGGCATCAGTCCCGAGAGCCTTATTTTTTGTTTTTGCCAAGACAGTTGTTCTAGAGAATTTGTAGTAGTAGCTGCCTTAGAATTTAATGCAGATACAGCCAACTTCAGATATAAAATTAGTCTCAAAGACAACTTTCAAACGGCCTCCACTACAGATTGGTGTACACGATACAATTAGTCCCTACTCCCCCTCAAATTCTTAGGGTTCAACTTAAGGGGAAATAAGGATTTATTGCTAGAGGGTTAAAAACTTGCTTTCCCAAGATTTCTCATAGGGCTTAGACCAAAGTTTCATGGCTTCATTATTAAACATGGTTCCTTTAACAGGATCTATTTCAAAGTTTTGGTTAATTCGAGAGGAAACGTTTGCATAGTGCACCATAGCCATTGAAACATTAGCATCAGCAATAGGTGCATTGAGTTTTGCCTTGCCTCTAATGGCATCAAAGAAATTCATAACGTGAATAGTAGACATATCTCCTCCCCCTCCTAGGGCAAGTCCTCCTTCGTTACCGCCACTACTGACTTCTTCTACTAGCTTTCCTCTTCTATTAAAAAGTTTGTAGTGTCCTCGATCCACAAAAACAGAACCTTCTGTGCCATAAATAATAACACCACGTCCTCCTCCATATGTATTGTAGCCATTTCTACTTTTTCCGTCCCATTCAATTTCTTTGTCGCCGTCAAACGTAAATTTAGCCAACATGGTGTCATACATTTCCCATCCATCTTCAACGAAGTGCTTTTTAGCCGCTTCTACTTCAACTCTATTGGGAAAATTGACCCCTAGTGCCCAACGGGCAACATCTAGTTCATGAGTGGCATTATTACCCATTTCGGCAGTGCCATAGTTCCATCCATACCAATGCCAATTGTAGTCCCATGTTTCAGACGTATAATCACGATGCACAGCAGGGCCTTGCCAAAGCTCCCAATCGAGACCTTCGGGAATGGAGGCCTTTTGCTGATGTGGCACTTCACCTCTTCCGTTGCTATAAAAGGCTACCGCTTTAAAGGCGTGTCCAATTGCACCTTCATGAATTTTTTTGACAACTTGTTGCGAATGTGAGGATGATCGTTGCTGGTTGCCCATTTGTACCACTTTATTGTATTTTTGAGTGGCTTCTACCAAGAGTTCATTTTCTTTCATGGTACAGCTACTGGGTTTTTCAACATAAACGTGTTTACCTGCTTTCATGGCCATAATGGCACCCGGTGTGTGCCAGTGATCTGGCATTGCATTAATGAGAAGATCTACTTTATCGTCTTCTAGAACCTTAAAAATATTTTGTTCTAGTGTGGGTTTGTAGTTAATTTTTTTACTAAATCGTTCTGCCGCTCGTGTCATTTGACTTTCTTTGGCGTCGCAGAGATAGGCCAAGCGCACGTTGCTATCTTGATGCGCAATAGGGGATAAATAAGCACCCAGCCTTCTTCCCAATCCGGCAATTGCCACCTGTAGGCGATCATTGGCTCCGATAATATTGCGGTAACTCTGAGCACTCATGCTCATGGAAGTGGCACTGGCCAAGCCCAATCCACCAAGTGCAGATTTTTTGATAAAGGCTCTTCTATTTTGATTTTTCATGTGTATATATGTTTTAAAGATTTATCTAGAATAACATCTAAGATATTATTTTTTCTAGGAAGCCCAAAATTGGATTGCAATTCAGAATCTTTTTTTTGTTTGTGATTAAAACCAAACTACAGATCAAAATACTTTATTAAAATCCATTACTTTTAGGGAGGTTTGATATGACAGCAAAATTTTTACAACTATTCGTTCTTTATTTTTTCCTTTTTGGAAATCAAAGTGTCTATGGGCAGCAAAAGATACGTTCTTCTTTTCAGTTCCATTCGTCTAACAGCGAGCTAGAGAGGGCCATTAGTTGGGCCAAAGAAAAAGCGCTTTCCTATGCGCATGACAATTCAGATCCTGTTGGATATTGGTATGAAGCCGCACTCCCCAACAGAGAAGCTTTTTGCATGCGAGATGTCTGCCATCAGTCTATTGGAGCTGAAGTTTTAGGGCTCAGCCAACACAACCTCAACATGCTGTTGAAGTTCAGCCAAAACATTAGTGAATCTAAAGACTATGCCTCCTTTTGGGAAATTAATCGCTACAATAAACCAGCGCCAGTAGATTATGAAAACGATACCGACTTTTGGTACAACCTCCCCGCTAATTTTGATTTGATTTACACTTATAAAAGGCTTTATGATTGGACAGGAAACAAAACCTATTTAACGCATCAAGACTTTCAAAATTTCACAGCTTTAAGTTTAGATGAATATGTTGTGCGCTGGGCGTTGAGTAGTCAGCAAATCACCAAGCGAGATCGAGCCCTCCATGTGCAGCCTGCCCCAACTCGATTTGGAAAAAACAGGGGAATTCCAACCTATAATGAAGGAGGTCGAGGTGAAAGTCTACTAGGGATTGATATGACAGCTTCCTACATTGCCGCTCTCTCAGCTTCAATGGAATTGCTCAAAGCTGCGGGCAAAACAGCTAAAATTGATTTGCTGGCCCAAAAAAAATCCGAAGAACTAGCGTTTCTCAATTCCTTTTGGTGGGATGTTGAAAAAGAACAATACAAGTCCATCTATTATAAAGATCAAACTTTCGACTATTTTAGGGTGGGTAAAGACCAAGCTTATTTACACTATCTCCTCTATTTTGACGTCTTGGATAACCCGCAAAGAATTCAAAAAATTATCCATTGGTATGAACAAAATCATACGCAACTTATTGTGGAGTTAAAATCGTATCTCCCCATTTTATTTTATCAAAACAATCTTTCAGATACCGCCACAGAGATGCTCATTGAATTGTGTAGTGAAAAAAATCTAAGAAGAGCGTATCCTGAAAACAGTTTCACTATTATAGAACACATCACCCGAGGCTTAATGGGTGTTGAAGCAAATGCTCAGGGTATAGAAACGCGTTCTAGAATTACTCAAAAAAACGAGTGGGCACATGCAAAGGGCATAACAATCCGTTCTTCTCTAATTGATGTGAAGCACTTTGGCAAACATAAAACACAGTTTAGCAATAGAGGAGCAACCGACTTGTATTGGAAACCAAAATTTGAAGGCCACCATCCATTCATTTGGGTTAACAACCGAAAAATAAAAGCAATACAACAAATGGAAAATGGCCTTGAGCTCTCTTATACCTTGATATTGGTCCCAAAAAACGAATCGCTCACAGCTGAAGTTAAAGGGGATTAAGCACTCTCTTTTTTAGATAGTCTTAAATAGTGTGTTTTTTGTTTACATTTGATTTTTTAAAAATTGATCCTAAACTTAATCGGCATTTCAAATGATGAAGTCTACCAATAAAAAGAACGTGGCCCTGCTTCTAGGGGTTTTACTTTTTATTCAATGCAACACCTCTCCAAAATCATTAACTGCTAAAGAAAATCCAACCGGAGCTGATAATGTGGCCTACTATTGGGCTAAAACAGCTCTAGAGGCCACGGCACGGGATACAGAACGATTTTCTCCTCGTCCTACAATTACCTCACGCTATTTAGGCCTCATTTTTATTGCTGTTTTTGATGCTTGGTCTGCCTATGATCAAAAAGCGACTCCCGTTTATTTGAAACAAAAGGAAAAACTAAAAGGAGGTTTGTTGGAAAAAGAAATTGCAATTTCGTATGCAGCCTACCACACCTTAAAAGAATATTATTTCAGCGATTCGCTCTACTACAAAGAGCAAATGCAAAAACTTGGTCTTGACCCTTCTCTTCGTTCTATGGATCTATCCACCCCCGAAGGCATTGGTTATGCTGCCGCTAAAGCTGTTATTGAGGCTCGAAAAGGTGATGGAGCAAATCAATATGGAGAAGAAATGGCTGGTGAACAACCCTATTTTGACTATACCCATTATGAACCTGTTAATCCACCCGATCAAAATAATGACATCAACAGATGGCAACCCAAATATTTTATTAACGGCAAAGGCGAGCAATATGCACCAGGCTGTTTAACTCCCTATTGGCAAAATGTAAGGCCAATTGCGCTAACAACTGCTGCTCAATTTCGTTCCCCTCCCCCTCCCTATTATGGTTCTGAACAATTGCAAAAGGAAGTTGAAGAAGTTGTAGCCCTTCAAGCCAATATGACCACAGCAGAAAAAGGATTGGTAGAATTTATGCGAGATGGACCTAAATCAGTTCAGCAAGCAGGACATTGGTTGGTTTTTGCACAAGAAGTTTCTAAAAGAGACCAGCACAATTTAGATCAAGATGTAAAAATGTATTTTTTAAATCAGATTACGGCTATGGATGCTTTTATTGCCTCTTGGGATACTAAAATGTTTTATGATTATGCTCGTCCCTATGCCCTAGTGCATAAATATTTTGAAGGCAAAACCATTCAAGGTTGGGGTGGCTATGAAGTGGGGTGGACCAGTCTTCCCGGAGAGCAATGGAGACCCTATTCTCCCGCCTTGTTTTTGTGCCCTCCTTTTCCTAGCTATGTTTCTGGACACAGCACCGTGAGTGGCGCCTGTGCTGAAGCTTTAAAATTGTTTACCCAATCGGATGACTTTGATATTAAAGTGCCCTTCACAGCAGGATCCTATACTGAACCAGAAGACACTTGGCAAGAGATTACCCTGCATTTTCCAACCTTTACCGAAGCTGCTGAAATGGCTGGAATATCACGTGTTTTAGGGGGCTATCACATACAAGCTGATAATATTGAAGGACTCAATTTAGGTAGAAAAGTAGCGCATCAGGCCTACGCCTTTTATCTTGAAAAAATAGGCGAAAAAGAATAAGAAAATAGATTGCTTTAGATTCTATCCTTAGTCCATTCTTACTACGAAAGGGTGTAAACAAGCCTTATGTATACCTCCAAAAATACGATTCACTGCTAATGGAGAAGGGTGTATGGGATGGCAACGTTGGGTGATGCCCATGCTATAACAGGGCCAAGCTTGCTGTTTGGCAAGTTGAAAAAGAGCATCTCTGCTTTCCCTCAAATAGGGCAAATGATCTATAAAATTGCCCCAACAAAAAACAATTTTGGCAACACTTTTATTTTGGGTTAAAAACGAATTGATAAAGTGAAGGTTCTCTCTCATCAACACGCTATTGGGTTTGGTAGGTAAATTTTTGGGTTTGGGTGTTCGCTGCGGATAAAGTTTAAGCAGAAACCAGCCATCGCAATCATTTTGTAACGCAAGAGCCTTTATGTTTTTAGAAGTGGGGTCTAATTCTTGAGCATCGGCAGAACTTGGGTTTAAACCAATCGCTATCAAATTTCGACTTCCGCGTTCCCCCAATAAAAACCGATTGTGAGAATCGCTTTTGGGGTAGCAAACATATCGCTTAGAAAAACTACGAGCGACTTTATTATTTATTGCTTTTGCTTCCACGGCCCGTGATCTAGTTCTCCCTCCGGTTGGTCTTTCCAATGCAATCCGTGAGCTCCAAAATAATCCCGTTGCGCTTGAATTAGATTAGCGCTGCTCTCTTTTTGTATAAGGCCCAAAAAATAGTGCCATGCTGTTGCACTACAAGGCATAGGCACTAAGGCAGTCAGCACCCTATTAAAAGCCTTCTCTAGATTTTCACGCTGATTTTGAAACCTTACAGCATATTGGGGTTGAGAAAGGATTTGATCAGCAGTTTGAAAAGCATCGGTCAATTCTTCCATTAGGGTAGAATTGATGATACAGCCTGCGGTCCACGCGCGCGCAACGTCCGAAAGCGACAACTCCCAAGAGTAGCTTTGAGCCGCTATGCGGAGTAATTCAAAACCTTGGTGATGGTTTATTAAGCGGCAAAAATCATATACTGCTTTAAGCTGCTCTATGACTTCATTTTGGTCTCCATAGACCAATTTATTTACGTTATAAATCCGGCTAAAACTTTCTCGATCACCCTTAAAGGAAGATATGTAACGCGCTTCAAGGGCTGCGCTAATGAGTGGAACCGCCAACCCTAAGTCTATAGCAGCTTGGGTTGCCCATTTTCCGGTGCCTTTATTGGAGGCTTGGTCTAAAATTTGGTCTACTATTGCTCCTGCTGTATTGTTTTCTCTTAAAATAGAAGCTGATATTTGAAGTAAATAGCTTTTTGAAGAAGTCTTTTCCCAAACTTCAAAAACACTCCCTATAGCTGATGCAGATAGACCCAAAGCAGATCGCATAAAATCATAGCATTCTGCTAACAGTTGCATTTCAGCATATTCAATACCATTGTGCACCATTTTAATAAAGTGCCCAGAGCCTGGTCCAACTGTAGAAACAAAACAGGCTTGACCCTTGCTGTTTTGTGCAGCAATTTTTGCAAGGTCTGCCTCAATTTTTGCCAAGGCTTTTGAGCTTCCGCTACCCATGAGTGAAGGACCTAAAAGTGCTCCTTCTTCTCCACCAGACACCCCTAGACTCACCAAATGAATTCCCTTTTCAGCACATAAAGCTGTGCGCTTAATCGATGCTAGATAATGTGAATTTCCCCCGTCAATCACTATATCATCAGCTTCAAGATGAGGCAATAGGACTTCTAAAAAAGAATCTAATCCCCCTGCCGCAATCATAAGCATGATTTTTCTGGGGCGTGAAAGGGCATTCACAAAAGGAGCAAGTGCTTCAAAAGGAAAGGCGTTTTTCAACTCTTCAAATTGCACCACACGATTATGGGCCAACTGTTCTTCTTGCCCTTTTAGAAAGCGATTATAGAGGGCTAGCTGATAGCCTTGACGTGCAAAATTACGACTTAGGGCTGTGCCCATCACACCCATTCCAACTATACCCCAATCAGCTTTTGACATATGCTAATGTTTTTACTATTTCTTCTACTATGGATGTTGGTGTTTGCGCTATCGAAATGGCTGTTAAGGAACTCGTTTCTTCCAAAAGATCCATTTGACTTTGCAATAGGGAGCTTGGCATAAAATGCCCTTTTCGTGCCTGAAGACGTTCTAAAATAAGCGCATGTGAACCCTTCAAATAAATCCAATGAATCCTTTCGGGAGGTAAAAGTTCAGCGAGTATGTTCCGGTAAGAAATCTTAAGGGCAGAACAGGATACTACACAACCCGTGCTTAGTTTTTCTTTTACTGCAGCATTTATTTTTTGAAGCCAAGGCTTTCGATCGGCATCATTTAAGGCCTGACCTGAAGCCATTTTAGCTATATTTTTTTGAGGATGAAAGCTATCTCCTTCCAAAAAAGGAAGTTGCAATTCATGTGCTAAGGCTTTTCCGATAGTGGTTTTACCACAACCGCTCACACCCATCATAAAAATTATATTGCCCATGGGGCAAAGATAAGCATTTGAATGAGGGTTAGAAATGCGATTCAAATCAAAAGAAATGATTACTTTGGGTGTCCATAAAAACAGCTGTCATGACAATAATTAACAACACAACTTTAAAGAGCTATTTTGGCATTTTCGCTCTTGTCTTTAGTTTACAATCTTATGAAATTCAGGCGCAAGAGGATATCGGCATACAACTCTATAGCTTACGAAATCAGTTGAAACAAGATCCCGATCACGCGCTACAATTAATTCATCAATGGGGAATTAAAAATATTGAAGGGGGTGATAGCTACGGTTTACCAGAAGAAGAGTTTAGAGGTTTACTAAACAAACACAACCTTAAACCGGTTAGCATTGGAGCTTCTTATGAAGAATTGCGAGACCATCCAGAAGCCGTTTTGGCCAAAGCAAAACGCTATCAAGTTCAATTTGTTATGTGTGCCTGGATTCCTCATCCCGGAAACACTTTTGATCTAGAAATTACACAAGCAGCCGTTGAAACATTTAATAAGGCAGGGGCCATCCTTAAAAAAGAAGGTATCACCTTGGCCTATCATGCCCATGGCTACGAATTTAGACCGCATGAATATGGCACCTTGTTTGACTATATGGCTAAAAAAGCCACCGACTTTAAATTTGAAATGGATGTTTTCTGGATTCAGCACGGTGGAGAAGATCCTTTAAGCTTAATGAATAAATATCCAGATTTTGTAGTGCTCATGCATTTAAAAGACATGGCACACGGGGTGAAGGGCAACAACACTGGCAGTGAAGATGTAGAAACCAATGTGGTGCTCGGGCAAGGTCAAGTGAACATAGCTGGAGTGGTTAAAAGAGCTCGAGAATTGGGCGTACGCTATATGTTTATTGAAGATGAGTCTTCAAGAGTAGTAGAACAAGTGCCACAAAGTTTATCGTTTTTACAGTCTTTAGAGTAGCTCGTTTTTAGGGTGCTCCCATCCCTTTCGATAAGAACGAGCCAAAAGCTTTGTAGCCTCCATATCGTTTTCAATATGCCGCTTATTAGGGTTATACTGTAAAGGACGCTTAAGTTGCAAGGCAAGATTGCCTAAAATGCAACTGGCTGAAGAAATATGGCCTTGTACCAAATTGGCTTTAGGTAGCGTGGAAGCCGAAATAGCCGCTAAAAAATCAAGCATATGCATTCGTGTTGCGGGAGCCACATGAAGTTCAATATCTTTTTCGGTTACATCTTCAGGATATTGCTCCCGTTCAAAGACCACGTCTTGGTGAATTGCTTTTTGATTTTTGTCATAGGGGATAAAATCAAATTGATTGACACTACCGGCCAACATTCCCTTCTCTCCATAAATTTTAAACGCCCAAGGATAGTTAGGGTCCACAGGATTTCCCCATGTGCGGTGTTGCCACACACAGTTTAATTCCGGATATTCAAACAAAACTGTTTGGGTATCGGTAATATTTGATTTGGCTTCTTTTTGCACATAAATTCCTCCGGTGGAAGAAACGCGCTTGGGCCAACCTAAATCCAACATCCACCGCACCGTATCAAACATATGCACGCACATATCTCCCACTATACCATTGCCATATTCCATAAAAGCGCGCCACCATCCCCGGTGGGGCAATCCGTCATAGGGGCGCAAGGGAGCCGGGCCAGTCCATAAATCATAATTTAAAAAACTAGGGACCTCCATTAGAGGCGGATTTTTTTGGGAGCGCATATGATAATAACAACACATTTCCACATGCGAAATAGTGCCTAATAATCCAGCATCGATAATCTCTTTTTTGGCTTGCATTAAATGGGGTGTACTACGTCGCTGCAAGCCTACTTGCACTACTTTGTTATAGTGTTCAGCAGCAGCCACAAGAGCTTCACCTTCTAAAACATCTACACTAATGGGCTTCTGCAAATAAACATGGGCTCCGGCTTTCATGGTGGCTATGCCTTGCAAAGCATGCCAATGATCTGGGGAGCCAATAAGCACAATATCTAATTCTTCTTGTGCCAACATATCTTCATAGTGTTCATAGGTTCTGGCAGGTTTAGGAGCTTGCAAACGCTCTTGAATTTTGACGGCAGCATCAGCGAGCATTTTAGCATCCACATCACATAGGGCAACAACCTCTATTTGGGTGACTTGAATGAGGCGATATAAATCATTTTTACCATACCACCCACAGCCTATTAAACCTACTCGATAGGGTTTTGTGGGATGAACCAAATCAAAGCCATAAACACCAAATTGCGAAAGCACTAAACTGGCAAAACTGCCTTTTAAAAAATGACGGCGATTGATATAAAATGTTTTTGGTGTTTTCATGGTCTTTAATACTTTGTTTAAATGTACTAAAATGAATTCATTTTTATTTTAGTACCTTCCTAAAACAAAATGACATTTTCTAAAATAGTAGCCATGAATAAGCCAAGTTTTTTGCTCCTCTTGTTGATCAGCTTTTTGAGCAGTTGTGAATCTGAAACCGAAAAAAGACCCTATCAAACCCTTTGGTTTGAATCGCCTGCAAAAGAGTGGGAAGAAGCACTCCCGCTAGGCAACGGACGTTTAGGCATGATGGTTTTTGGAGATCCAATCAACGACCGCATACAACTCAACGACGATTCCCTTTGGCCAAAAGACTTAGATTGGGAACATCCTGAGGGAGGCCCCGAAGATCTAAAGGCTATTCGAGCGGCTTTAGACCGCGGAGATGCTGCTACTGCAGATTCTCTCTTAGTGGAAAAGTTTTCCAATAAAACCATTGTTCGTTCTCACCAAACCTTGGGTGATCTTTACCTTCAATGGAATCATAAAAACGTTGCCAATTATAAAAGAAGTTTAGATTTAGAAGAGGCCGTTGCCACCACCACCTATACTGTTGATGGCTATCAAGTGGAGCAAAAAGCCTTTGTCTCTCATCCGCATCAAATCATGCTCATAACGCTTCAGACTGCTCATCCTGATGGACTAGAAGGCACCCTATGGTTAGATCGACCAAAAGATGAGGGTCTTGCTACCGTACAAATTGAAACCCTAGAGCAAGGCCTCATCATGCGGGGAGAAATCACACAACAAAAAGGAGCCTTTAGAACCCAACCTGCCCCCATAAAAGAAGGCATTGCTTTTGAAACCCAACTACAGGCACAGGCGCAGGGAGGAAGTATAACTTCTGCCCATAATCAGTTAAAAGTTAAAGGAGCACAGTCTCTAACCCTTATGATAGCCACCAACTCTACTTATTATACTCCCCATCCCGACATGCAAAACAAAGCCCAACTAGAGGCTGTTCAAAATTTGGATAGCAAAACTCTTCAAGCGATTCATACTAAAGATCATCAAAGTCTTTTCAATAGGGTAACACTTCATTTGGAAGAGGAGCAACCCTTTGAACATTTGGCAACCGACAAGCGGTTGGCGCAAGTAAAAAATAAAACAGCCCAAGACAATGGTCTAAGTCAATTGCTGTTTGATTATGGGCGCTATTTGCTCATTGCCTCTTCCCGTCCTGGGAGCCTTCCGGCCAATTTACAAGGTCTTTGGAATCAACACATTAATGCTCCATGGAATGCAGATTATCACCTTAATATTAACTTACAAATGAACTATTGGCTGGCCAATCTTACCCAATTGCATGAACTCAATCAACCCCTCTTTGATTATGTAGATCGCTTGGTTACCAATGGAAAAGTAACAGCCCAACAAAATTTTGGTTGCAGAGGGTCTTTTCTTCCACATGCCACAGATCTATGGGCACCCACTTGGCTGCGTGCTCCTACTGCCTACTGGGGAGCCTCTTTTGCTGCCGGAGGATGGCTCATGCAACACTATTGGGAACATTACCAATTTACGCAAGACCGAACCTTTTTAAAAGAACGCGCTTTCCCAGCCTTGCATGAAGTAGCCCAGTTTTATAGCGATTGGTTGCAATTAGACCCTCGCGATGGGACTCTCATTGCCTATCCGTCCACTTCTCCCGAAAATCGCTACATTAATGCTACCGGAGCTCCAGTTGCAAGTTGCAAAGGCAGCGCCATGGATCAGCAAGTCATTTTTGAAGTTTTTACAAACTATTTGAAAACGTCTGAAGAATTAGGTCTTACGAATGAATTAACTCAAACTATTTCTAAGCAATTGCCACAGTTGCGTTCAGGTTTTGTACTCGGCAAAGACGGTCGCATTTTAGAATGGGACAGACCCTATACCGAACATGAACCGGGACATAGGCATATGTCACATCTATATGGTTTTCATCCAGGATCACAAGTAACGGCCTTAGAAACTCCCGAACTTTTTAAAGCCGTAAAAACTACCTTAGAGCATCGTTTGGCCAATGGAGGAGCTGGAACCGGTTGGAGTCGTGCCTGGTTAATCAACTGTGCCGCGCGCCTTTTAGATGGTGCTATGGTAGAAGAACACATTCAATTGCTTTTTGAAAAATCCATCTATACCAACCTTTTTGATGCACACCCTCCCTTTCAAATTGATGGCAATTTTGGATTCACGGCTGGGGTGGCTGAAGCCTTATTGCAATCCCATGAAAAAAACACCCTACGACTCTTGCCGGGCCTTCCCCCTTTGTGGAAAAATGGGAGCGTTTCAGGCTTAGTGGCAAGAGGCAATATCGTAGTGAATTTGGAGTGGAAAGAAGGCAAAATCACCACTGTTGAACTCCATAGTGCAACTTCTCAAACGGTTAATCTTATTTATAACAATACAACAGAAGAAGTGGAGTTAGCTAAAGGGAAAACCAAAATAATCCGAACCCTATAAAAACATAAGCTAAAAGAAGCTTTTGCCTTAATTGTGAATTATATTTTATGATTATCTTTAACTACATTTTAGTGATATGAACGATAAGGAAAAAAACCCATTGCAAAACCTAGATCAATGGGAAGACCATTTGCTGGAGCGCTATCCAGAAAACCCCAAAGAAAAAGAAGATTTTAGGGATTATGAAAACTCCGATCGCGCCGATGGTGTGAGTGCTTTTTATGAACTCAATCACCGCTATCAAACTTATGATTTTGTGGTGGAAAAAGAAAAGGAGTTTTTGCAGTTTAACAAAAGAGAAATGTCGCTATGGGAAGGGGTAGATTTTTTAAACACCTTGGTAGACGATAGCGATCCAGATATTGAGCTGGATCAACTCCAGCATTTGCTGCAAACCTCCGAGGCTATTCGTGCCGATGGTCATCCCGATTGGTTTGTTTTGACCGGATTTTTGCACGATATGGGTAAAGTGCTTTGCCTCTTTGGAGAACCTCAATGGGCCGTGGTAGGCGACACCTTTCCTGTGGGTTGCCAATTTTCAGATAAAATTGTATATCCAAACTTTTTTAATCAAAATCCAGATAGCACCAATCCTAATTTCAACACAAAATATGGTATTTATGAACCCCATTGTGGCTTAGAAAATGTAAAAATGAGTTGGGGTCATGATGAATATTTATACCAAATCATGAAACCCTATTTGCCACAAGAAGCGCTCTATATGATTCGCTATCACTCTTTTTATGCTCAACATAGAGAAGCTGCCTATGACCACTTATTGAATAAGGAAGATCAGGCCTTGTTTGAATGGGTGAAAAAATTCAATCCCTATGATTTGTATTCCAAAGCTCCTGTACCACCAGACAGCAAGGCCTTACGCCCCTATTATGAAGATCTAGTGGCTAAATTTTTACCCGAAACCCTTCGCTTTTAAACTTTTATAGAATTATGCAAACCCTTAAAAGAATTGCCCTCCTTGGAATTTTTCTTTGCAGCAGCCTGTTGCTTGGTCAAGAAGGAGAAAAAAAATTATTGATTTACACCAAAAACGGTAAAGGCTATGTCCACAAAAATATTGCTGCTAGTGTGGCCACCCTTCAAAAAATTTGTACCGATTTGGGTGTTGCTGCAACAGTGTCTGAAGATCCGGCTATTTTCACCTCATCCGAATTAGCTTCCTTTGACGCCATATTTTTTTCGAACACCAACAATGAGGCTTTTGATACCCAAGCTCAAAAGGACGCTTTTCAAACTTTTTGCCGAAATGGGAAAGGGTTTGGTGGTTTTCACTCGGCCAGTGGCTCAGAAAGACAATGGCCATGGTATTGGAACTTATTGGGCGGTAAATTTATTCGCCATGCTCCCTTTCAAGAGTTTACGGTTAAGGTGATTGATGCTAACCACCCTTCCACCAAGAATTTGCCCACAGAATTTACCGTTCGTGATGAATGCTATTATAGCATTGAAATGAATCCCGACATTCATGTGCTGTTGGCTGCTGATATGACTACCGTTGAAGACCCTAAAAAAGGAGAATATCCTGGAAACATTTTCAACGATAGTTTTCCTCTTGCGTGGTGCCACGAATTTGACGGAGGAAAACAATGGTATTCCTCTCTTGGCCATTCTATAGAGGCTTATGCATTGCCTTTATATCAAGAACACCTAAAAGGTGGGCTGCAATACATTCTCTCTATAGCAGAATAAATTATAACTGCGAGTAGGGCAAGCGCTTAATAAATTCCAATTGTATATTGGAAACGGAATTGTCAAATTCTTCTAATTGAGAAACGCGTTTCCACTCTGGATGCACTCTAAAAGCGTCCCATGCTTTATTTCTAGCTTCCATAGACGCATGAGAAGTAATATAAGTTAAAGCCGGCATGTTTGGTCCTGCCACTTGCTCTCCAAAGAAGACGGAATGCAAGCCTGCATCATCAAAAATGTCAAACTCATATTGGTTAAACATTTTGCGCTTTCTGTCGGCTGCATTTTCACTGTAGCTTTCATAGGTGCGCAATTCAAAAAGTTCATCGCCTTCTTTGGGCGCCACCAAGTTAGGAAAGCTATCAAAGCCAAAATAAAACGAGGTTGTTATTCTCTTATAAGGAGCTTCATTTGGACCTATAGCATCATAGGCTTGTTTGGCTGCTCTATATTGTTCGTCACTTTTTAATGCTTCGTGTACCGCTGCAAAATGAACCACATCTTGATATGTAATTAGGAGGTATATTTTTTTGGGAAGTTGCTCCGCTATCGGTTCAAAAACACCAACATGGGCAACACCATTTTTGTTTAAGGCAGGAATCAAAACAGTTGACAAATAATCATGCAAGGGTTGGGCGTTATGGCCCCACTGCAATTCATAACTACGCCATTCAAAATAAGACTTTTGGGCACTTAAGGTTCCTCCAATAAGTAAAATAAAAAGGGTTAATTTCTTGAACATGTTAAAAGATTAGATTAGTTTGTGAGCCGTAAATATAAACAACCTTATTGAAAACAACCATGAAAAAAATAAACATTATTGCCCTACTCCTTTTTACCGGATTCCTAAGTGCGCAAGAAGCACATCCTTTTAGTTTTACCTTTAATCATCAGGCTTTACCCGTTGCCAAGTTGCAAGAGACAGGAGATTTCTATGTTCACATTTTAGGCTTTAAAGAAATTGAAGTCACCGCGAGCCAAACCAACCCAAAGCGATGGGTTCAAAATCATGAGGGCAAACAACTGCATTTAATCACCAGTAAAGATGGAGCCCCTAATACCATGATTAATCACATGGCCTTTTCGACTTCAAATTTTGATGCTTTTGTGGCTCATTTAAGAAAAAACAATATTACTTTTTGGACGGATGAAGGAAAGAAAAATGAGGTGCGTATAAGAGCAGATGGCGTGCGACAAGTAAAATTTCAAGATCCAGAAGGGCATTGGATTGAAATTAACGAAACACATTAAGCAAGTCCACTGCGCATAATACCAAGAGCTAAACCTCTGAGCTCGGCTAATCCTCTCAATCGGCCAATAGCGGAATAACCCGGATTGGTTTTTTTGTGTAAATCGTCCAACATTTGATGACCGTGGTCAGGGCGCATTGGAATTTGGAAATCTTTTCTTCCCACTTCTTTTCTTCTGCTTTCTTCCGTTAGGGCTAATTTCACTAGAGCATACATATCGACATCTCCCGTGAGATGGTCGGCTTCGTGAAAGTTGCCTTCTGCGTCTCGTTGAGTGCTTCTAAAATGCAAAAAATGAACGCGTTCAGCATGAGCGGCAAACATTTCCATTAAATCATTATCCGGTCGTACCCCAAATGAACCGGTGCAAAACGTCAAGCCATTGTGCAGGGATGGCACCGCTTCAAAAAGTAATTTTAAATCGTTAGCTGTACTAACAATACGAGGAATGCCAAACAATGAAAACGGCGGATCATCAGGATGAATGCACATGAAACTATTTACAGCCTCAGCGGTTGGCATAATGACTTTTAAAAAAGAAACTAATGCTGCTCGCAAATGAGAAGGTGAAATGTTTTTATAGCTAGCCACCTGTTTGTTGAATGCTTTGAGATCATAACCTTCTTCAGCTCCGGGAAGACCGGCAATAATGCTGTTGGTTAAGGTTTGGCGTTCAGTTTCTTCTAATGCATCAAAATAGCGTTTAGCTTTTTCAATGGCTTGTGGCGAATAGTCTTTTTCAGCTCCTTCTCTTTTGGTTATAAAAAGATCGAAAGCTCGGAGAGCATCTATTTCTAGGGCCAATGCTTTAGAACCATCTGGCATGGTTTTGTCTAGATGGGTTCTGGTCCAATCGAGCACCGGCATAAAATTGTAACAAATAATATGAATGCCGCATTGAGCAAGATTTTCAATGCTTTGTTTATAGTTTTCAATGTAGGTTTCATGTCCTGGCAATTGTTGTTTAATGGCCTCATGCACGGGAATTGACTCTACCACAGTCCATTTTAGTCCTGCTGCTTCAATACGGTCTTTGTGCGCTTGAATTTGATCTACAGGCCATACAGTTCCATTGGGAATGTGGTGTAAGGCCGAGACTATATCGGTAGCACCGGCTTGTTTGATATCGGTTAAACTCACTGGGTCATTAGGCCCATACCATCGAAACGATTCTTTCATAGTTAAACTCCACTAAAAGCGTTAAAACCACCGTCAATGGGCAGAACAGCTCCGGTAATAAAACTAGCGCTTTCACTACACAAAAACTGAATGGCCCCATTAAGTTCTTCCGGTTTACCAAACCGACGCATGGGCGTGTTGTTGATTATTTTTTGCCCTCTTTCTGTGAGGCTGCCATCTTCGTTGGTTAACAGTCGTTGGTTTTGCTTGGCAATAAAAAAACCGGGGGCAATGGCATTAACCCGTAGGCCATCACCAAATTTTAAAGCCATTTCAACGGCCATCCATCGGGTGAAATTTTCCATAGCTGCCTTGGCTGCCGAATAGCCCACTACGCGTGTTATGGCCCGATCTACCGCCATAGAAGAATAGTTTACTATGGCTCCTTTGCCGTTTTGACTTATCACTTTGCCAAAAACAATTGAAGGTAAAATGGTGCCCTTTAAGTTTAAATTCATTACCGTGTCAAAATCATTTTCTGATAAATCAAAAATAGTTTTGTCGTCGGGAATTGTTGCTCCTTGAAGGTTTCCACCAACCGCATTAATCAAAGCGTCTATCGTACCAAAGCGAGCCACAATTTTGGAAGCAGTTGCTTCTAATTCGGCCTTGTTTAACACATCAACTTGATAGGCTTCTACCTCAGTATGATATTGCCTTAGGGTATCTACTTGTTCTGAAAGCAAGTTTTGATTTCTGCCTAACAAGGCTAGTTTTGCCCCAGCTTTTGCTAAACCTTCCGCTTGAACACTTCCTAATGTTCCGGTTACACCCGTAAAAACAAAGACTTTATTTTTAATGTCAATCAAAATGTAAAAAAAATTATAGGGTTATATTTTTATCCCAGTAAATGGTTTTGTTCTGATCCATAGCCCGTATGCCCATGTCTATGGCAACTGCAGTTTTGGCTCCAGTGGTGATATCGGACAGAGGTGGTGTGTTGTTGACAATGGCATCTCGGAAATCTTCCAAGGCTTGTCGAGTAGGATCAAGGTGCGTATATTGAATGGGAACACCTTTTCCAGGCTCCCAATTGGCAGTAGCACCGGTAACGCCATCCACATCTCCGTATTCTTTTTCATAACTGCCCTCAGGATATTCCCACGCTTCGGTGTAGTCTAACACTATGGTACCCTTATCTCCAAATACGCGAATTTTATAATCATCTTTTGCATTGGCCGTGAGGCAGGTAAAGGTGGCTTTCAATCCGTTAGGATAACCATAAATCACATGAATGTTATCATATGTTTCGCGCCCATCTTTCCAGTAGTCAATACCCCCCAAACCGGTAACTTTTTCGGGATGAAGCTGGGTTATCCAATTGACAAAATCAATTTGATGCGAACTTAATTCGGCTAATAGACCATAAGAAAAAGCTCTATACATACGCCAATTGACTTGTCGTTCAAATTTTGGATCGGGTACTGGACGTCTCCAATTGCCATTTCGGTTCCATTGGGCACTCACAGCGGTCACGTTACCAATTTTGCCACCTTGAATCATCTCAACAACATGCGAATAAAGTCGAGAACTGTGATATTGATGTCCAGTTTGAAATATTTTGTTGTGGTCTTTAGCAACTTTAGCTACTAGATCCAATGTAGCTTGCTGCCCCTTAACCATAGTTTTTTCACAATAAATATGCACATCAGCATCTACTGCAGCAGTGGCAATAGTGGCATGAGTACTTAAAGGACTGCTTATGATAACACCATCCAAATCTTTGTGCTCTAATAAATCAATAAATGAGGTATAGGCTTTAGCCTTGGGTGCAATTGTTTGAGCCTCCGAAAGCCTAAAAGGAAGGAGGTCGCAGATGGCCACAATACGCACATTGTCAATTTGGTTTAATATTTTCATTAGCCCCATGCCTCTACTTCCTGTGCCAATCACACCAATATGGACTGTTTTGCTTGGCGTACCTGAAAAAATGGAAAAAGGAGAGATGCTTGGAGTCAAAACGCCCACTGATAATGCAGCAGAACTTTTACTTATAAATTTTCTTCTGGAATTCATGAAATTATGTTTGACCTAAAATTAAAAATAAACAGGAAAAGTGTCCTATTGATTTACTGCAATATTAAAAAACTTTTACTTATATTCGTTAACGTTAACGAAAAAATGTATAATCTTAAATTAAAAGCAAATTGAAACCTAATTTTCTAACCAAGCGCAGCACTATGGCTGCTTTTATTTTCTTACTGCTAAATGTTTTTGCCTATGGGCAGGAGGCACAGTGGGAAACTCTTTTTGACGGATCAAACTTCGATAATTTCAAGCAACTCAATGGAACAGCAGAATATCGCATTGAAGATGGTGCTATGGTTGGGATTTCTAAATTGAAAACCCCCAATAGCTTTATGGCTACCAAAAAACTGTATACCGATTTTATATTGGAATTTGAAGTGAAAGTGGACAATGGACTCAATTCTGGCGTACAATTTAGAAGCAACAGTTTTCCTGAATATAAAAATGGAAGAGTGCATGGCTACCAATGTGAAATTGAAACCAGCCCTAGAAAATGGGCAGGAGGAGTCTATGATGAAGCACGAAACGGTTGGCTCTATCCCCTTACTTTAAATCCAACAGGGCAAAACGCCTTTATCACCGGACAGTGGAATCACTATCGTATAGAAGCTATTGGAAACTCCATTAGAACCTATATCAACGGCATTCAATGTGCCAATTTGGTAGATCCAACAACGGCCAAAGGATTTATTGCCTTCCAAGTACACAGCATTGGTAATGCCGAAGATGAAGGCAAAAAAGTACGTTGGAAAAACATCAAAATTTTAACTACTGATCTGGCAGCTCATCGCAATCCTGTTTATGATTATGCACCTGAAGTGAGCAACCTCACCAATACGCTAACCGAAAATGAAATTCGAAAAGGATGGCGTTTGTTATGGGATGGTCAATCCACTAAGGGGTGGCGTGGTGCCAAGCTAGATGGTTTTCCTCAAAAAGGGTGGAAAATTGAAGAAGGTGTCTTAACGGTTTTAGCAGCCGACGGTGCTGAATCTGGCAACGGTGGTGATATTGTAACTACAGATGAATTTTCAAATTTTGAATTGAGTGTTGATTTTAAAATGACTGACGGAGCCAATTCTGGAATTAAATATTTTGTAGATACTGAATTGAACAAAGGAAACGGTTCTGCTATAGGACTCGAATTTCAAATTTTAGACGACAGAAGACACCCTGATGCCAAGCAAGGAAAAAATGGCAACCGCACAGTGGGATCACTCTATGACCTTATTCGTGCCGAAAACCTAACAACCGGTGCTAGAAGAAAAAACTTTAAAGGCACCAACAATTGGAACAATGCGCGCATTGTGGTTAAAGATGGAAAAGTTGAACATTGGTTAAACCATGTAAAAGTGGTCGAATTTGATCGTTTTAGCCAAACGTTTAAAGCCCTAGTAGAAAAGAGTAAATATGAAAAATGGGAGAACTTTGGCCGTTTGCCGGCTGGATTGATTTTATTGCAAGATCATGGAAACGAAGTAGCTTTCAAAAACATCAAAATAAGAGAATTTTAAATTGAAAACTAAAATGGACAAGACTAGACGAAACTTTATTAAAAAAACATCAATTGCCACAGGGGGTCTAACCTTCGGTATGGCTAGTGGCCTCAGCGCGAAAAGCTATAGAAAAGTGCTAGGTGCCAACGACCGCGTTCGCGTGGGTATTGTGGGCTTTTCCAACCGAGCCAAGGGAGCCCTTATACCCGCTTTTGTTGGCAACCAAAAAAATATGAACTTCGAAATTGTGGGGGTTTCAGACATTTGGAACCGCAGACGTGATGAAGGAGCAGCCTATATTCAAGAAAAAGCAGGCAACAAGGTTACCACCTGGCGCAACAACGAAGAAATGTATGACAAAAACGAAATTGATGCCGTTATTATTTCAACGGCTGATTTTCAACATGCCTTACACACCGTTCAAGCTGCCAATGCTAAAAAAGATGCTTATGTAGAAAAGCCTTTTGCGGAAACGATGGAAGATGCCAGACTGGGTAGAAAAGCCGTTGAGGAATCGGGAATTGTTTTCCAAATTGGATCGCAAAGAAGAAGTGGTGCCAACTACCATGCCGCCAACAAGTTTATTAAAGACGGAAAATTTGGAGACATTGTGATGGTGGAAATGAGCTGGAACGTGAACCAACCCGGGCGATGGAGATTGCCTCAACTCACCAAAGAAATTAAAGAGTCTGATACGGATTGGAAACGCTATTTGATGAATCGTCCTTATGAAGCATGGGACCCTAGAAAATATTTAGAATATCGTCTTTTTTGGCCCTACTCCTCAGGTATTCCAGGACAGTGGATGTCGCACCAAATTGACACGGTGCATTGGTTCTCTGGCCTAGACCACCCAAGAAGTGTAGCCGCTAACGGAGGTATTTATTTATGGAAAGACGGACGAAAAAACTTTGACACTATGACCGCCGTTTTTGATTATGGTGAAGCGAATGATCCTGAAAATGGTTTCCAAGTAGTTTATTCTTCTCGCTTTACGAACTCTGCTGGAGGAACTAAAGAGATTTATTATTCTAATGGTGGAGAGCTTAATTTGCAAAACAATAAAGTCTCCTCCAATGGAGGGCTCTCAAGAGGTCAAGCACGCCGCATGGGTATGGAATCTAATTTGCTAGAAGACTACAACCTCACGGATGCTGCCGTGAAAGTGGTTACTTCTGCCAATACAGGTGCCGATAACATGACTTCCATGCACATGCTCAATTGGATGGAATGTGTGCGTAGCAGACAGAAAACCAATGGTCCTATAGAAGCTGGATACAACCATTCTATTGCCAACATTATGACCACAGCTGCCTTGAGAACAGGACTTAAAGCAACCTTTGACGAAGCGACTCAAGACGTATTGGCGGGTGGTAAAGTATTTAAATATTAATTTATACGCTATGCATTTAAAACCTTTTACACTATTGATGCTCATACTCACAGTTAGTTTAGGATGCAATCAATCCAATGCTAAAAAACAGGAAGAAAAATCAGATCAAAAAGCGCCTTCATCGGTTCGCTTAGTTCAAGATGAAGCCAACCTCAAAGTAGATGTCTTTTTTGGTTCTGAACTGTTTACTAGTTATCGTTATACCGATGCTTATTACAAACCTGTTTTGTATCCACTCATAACGGCTAGTGGAAAATCTCTAACACGTGGTTATCCTATAGATCCTATGCCAGGTGAACGAGTAGATCATCCGCATCACGTGGGACATTGGCTCAACTATGGGGATGTTAATGGACTTGACTTTTGGAACCATTCAGATGCCATACCCGCGGATAAAAAAGAGGGCTATGGTACCGTTTTTCACAAATCGGTGCGTCTAGACGAAGCTAATGCTACACTTGCTGTAGTAGCAGAATGGAAAGCGCCCGATGGCACTGTGCTCATTGAGGAGCACACAGCGTTCACGTTTTCTGAAGAGGGAAACAATAGGATTATAGATAGAACCACTACCCTACATGCTAAAACAGAGGTTGCCCTAACCGACAACAAAGAAGGATTTGTTGCGGTACGCGTTACACGTGCCTTGGAACATCCCAGTAAAAAACCTGAAATTTTTACCGATGCTAATGGCATTCCGAGTGAAGTTAAAGTGTTGAATAATGAAGGGGTGACTGGCAACTATTTAAGCTCTGAGGGAATCACCGGAGACGCTGTTTGGGGAACCCGTGCTGAATGGGTAGCCCTCAACGGAACCATTGCTGATGAAGCCGTGGCTATCACCATCTATGATCATCCCGATAATTTGGGCTATCCTACCTATTGGCATGCCAGAGGCTATGGCCTCTTTGCTGCTAATCCCTTAGGGCAAAAAATATTTTCTAAGGGTGCAGAAGAATTAAATGCTTCTATTGCTACTGGTAAGGCCCTAACCTTTAAATATAGAATAGTGGTCAGCAACGGTGCTGCTGTTGATGCAGCAGCTGCGGCTCAATTCAAAAACTTTTAGTTATGAAAATTAAATCCTTTATAGTGGTTCTTGGCCTGTGCTTAGGCTTGGGACTTTCTGCTCAAGAAAAATTTAAAAAGAAAGACCTTTTTTTTAATGGTAAAAATTTTGAAAACTGGGCTGAACCCGAAAATAATATTTGGTGGTCTATTACCGAAGAGGGACATTTAGTAGCAAAGAGTGATCCTGACAAAAAGGGATCTACGCTTTGGAGTCAAGAAGCGTTTGAAGACTTTGCTATTCGACTTGAATTTAAAATGGGCGAAGGGACCGTTGATTCTGGAATTTTTATGCGGGGAGAAAATCCTCAAAATCCGCAAATTCAGATCGGAATTTCTGGTTCACTAAAAAGAGATATGACAGGCTCTCCCTATGTGCCCAAACAAGGCTATCCAGTAGATGCGCTAAAAGATCACCCCAATGTGCTGAAAGACGGAGCTTGGAATACGTTAGAAGCCAAGGCGGTGGGCAATAACTATCAAGTTTGGCTCAACAACGTTAAAGTATTAGATTATCAGTTAGAGAATGCTAATTTAAAAGGGCCTACAGGGCTTCAATTGCATCCCGGTAGGGATATGGATATAGCGTTTAAAAACATCTATTTAAAGCGTTTATAAGATCTCGTTTAAAGGAGGTTTAAAGGAGGGCTGTTAGAACACATACCCAAAATGAACAAAGAAATTGGTATCAAGGAGATTGCAGAATTGGCTGGAGTCTCCATTGGTACCGTTGATCGGGTGATTCATGGCAGACCTGGGGTCTCCGAAAAAACAGCAGCTTTAATCCATACTGTAATTAAAAAGACGGGCTATAAAAAAAACAATGCCGCAAGTCGTTTAAAATTAGCCCGCAGTAAAACCATTCGCATTGCGGTCATACTTCCCTTTGAATCTAAAGTGCAAGACAATTATTGGAATCTCCCCTTCTCTGGCATTCACAGGGCTGTTGAGGAGCTAAAAGATTATGGGATTACCTATACGCTTTTAACCTTTAAGATGTCTGAAGAAAAAACCTTTTTAGAACAGACACGCTTTCTTTTTGAAAATAATTATGATGCCCTCATAACCGTTCCATATTTTTATTCACACTGTCAGGAACTCCTAAAAAAAGCTGCTGAACGCAAAATAAAAGTGGTTTTTATTGATACGTTTCAAGAATTTGGAGAACCGCATTATGCCATTCATCAAGATTCACTAAAAAGTGGCGCTGTAGCTGCGCGACTTTTAAACGGGGTGGTTGGCGATCAAGGCAACTATCTTGTGGTTAACATCATGAATAATGTCTATACGCCTCAAAACAACCTTGAAAAAAGAG